>Ga0302314_10000897_pt1 | contig 55406 bp, 44 predicted proteins | sample III_Palsa_N2_3_FD_200533 | JGI IMG/M metagenome (GOLD analysis project Ga0302314, IMG submission 200533) | Peat permafrost microbial communities from Stordalen Mire near Abisko, Sweden - III_Palsa_N2_3 | ecosystem: Environmental > Terrestrial > Soil > Palsa > Peat permafrost | place: Sweden... | reverse complement strand
CTGGCTTATATGGCGCCCGAGCAGACCGGCCGGATGAACCGATCGGTGGACTCCCGGAGTGATCTATATTCACTCGGCGTCACCCTATACCAGATGCTGACCGGTGTTCTCCCGTTCGTCGCCAACGCTCCACTGGAGTGGGTTCACTGTCACATCGCGCGACAGCCGGTTGCGCCAGCGATTCGGTGCGCAGTTCCGGAACAGTTATCCGCGATCATCATGCGGCTCCTCGCTAAGAATCCGGAAGAGCGCTATCAGACCTCCGCCGGCCTTGAAGCCGACCTTCGGCGCTGCTTGTCGCAGTGGCAGTCGCAGGGCCGCATCGACCCCTTTACATTGGGGGCGGATGACTCTTCGGATCGATTGCTCATACCGGAGAAGCTGTACGGAAGAGAGTGTGAGGTTGCAGCGTTGATTGCGACGCTCGATCGGGTAGTCGCGCACGGAAGCGCCGAGTTAGTACTTGTTTCTGGCTACTCCGGCGTCGGCAAATCCTCGATTGTGAACGAGTTGCACAAGGTACTTGTGCCGGCGCGGGGACTTTTCGCTGCCGGCAAGTTTGATCAATACAAACGCGACGTACCCTACGCCACGTTGGCGCAAGCGTTCCAGGGGCTGGTGCGTCAGATCTTAGTGAAGAGCGAAGCCGAGGTAGACCACTGGAGGGACGCGTTCCTGGAGGCGTTGGGGCCGAACGGCCAATTAATCGTCAACCTCGTACCCGAACTTGGATTCATCATCGGCATACAACCCGCCGTGGCGGACCTGCCGCCGCAAGAAGCACGAAGCCGTTTTCAGTTGGTGCTCCGGCGTTTCCTCTGCGCCTTCGCGACCGTGGAGCATCCGCTAGCGTTATTCCTCGACGATCTGCAATGGCTGGACACCGCGACTCTGGAATTGCTGGAGCGCCTGATTTTCGATCCGGACGTGCGGCACGTGCTGCTGATTGGGGCTTACCGCGACAATGAAGTCGACGTGGCTCACCCATTGACGCGGACATTGGCTGCGATCCGCGACACTGGAGCGAAGAGGCTGGAAATCGTGCTGGCACCTCTCCGGTTCGATGATCTCGAACGGCTCGTCGCCGAGGCTCTGCGCTGTGGGCCAACCACGGCTGGTCCTTTGGCGCAACTGGTGCACGAGAAGACCGGCGGCAATCCGTTCTTTGCGATCCAACTCCTCATCTCATTGGCCGAAGAGAGGATGCTGTGGTTCGACCAGGGTGGGGCTGGCTGGACCTGGGACCTGGGTCGGATTGGCGCCAAGGGCTACTCCAACAACGTGGTCGATCTCATGTTGGAGAAGTTGCGGCGGCTATCGCAGCCTACGCAGACCGCCATCCAGCAATTCGCCTGCCTCGGAAACGTGGCCGCGACCGCGACACTAGGTATGGTCTCCGGACAATCCGCCGAAGATATCCACACCGCCCGCCTGGAGGCCGTCGGCGCCGGGTTGATCCTTCGCTTGGGGGAATCGTACGCTTTCCTCCATGACCGGATTCGGGAGGCGGCCTACGCGCTCATACCCGAAAGCGCGCGCGCCGAGGCGCACCTCAGGATCGGGCGAATGCTGTTGGCGGGCCTGCCGGCAGGCGATTTGGCCGAACATCTGTTCGATGTCGCCAACCAGCTAAATCGCGGGGCCGCGCTACTGGTCGATCACGCCGAGAAAGTGCAGGCGGCCGCCATTGACCTCAGAGTTGGCCGAAAGGCCAGAGCGTCAGCGGCATATTCGTCCGCGCGCGCGTACTTTGCGGCCGGCAAGGCGCTGCTAGACGAAAATGACTGGAGCGACCATTACGAATTGACGTTCGACCTATGGCTCGAACTCGCGGAATGCGAGCTTCTGACCGGTAACTTCGATGGGACCGCGCAATTGATCGAGCAGCTAATGTCGCGATCCGCCTCCAGAGTCGACAACGCCGCCGTCTATCGCCTGCAGATTCAGCTTCACAACTTAAGATCGGAAAGCGAGCAGGCAGTGGACACTGCCCTCACGTGCTTGCGCGGATTTGGCGTTGATTTGCCGAAGCATCCGACCGAGGAGGAAGTGGAGGCCGAATCCAGCACGCTCTGGCAGATTCTCGGTGCGCGCCCGATCGAGAGCCTGATCGATCTGCCGCTGATGACCGATCCGGACCTTCAAGCAGCCATGCGGGTGCTCGCAGTCCTTTTGGTTCCCGCCTACTTTACCGACCACCGCTTGTGGTGCCTGCAGATATGTCGCATGGTGAAACTCAGCCTGCAGCACGGTACGAGTGACGCCGCAGCGCACGCGTACAGTTTTTGGGGAATCGTGCTCGGTCCCTTGTTCCACCGATATGGTGATGGTTATCGTTTCGCCAAGCTTGCGTGCGATCTGGTCGAGAAGCACGAGTTCGTTGCTAGCAGCGGAAAGGTTTACGCTTCGGCGGGACTGGTAAGCGCCTGGACGCAACCGATCGCAACCGCGATCGATTTCAATCAGAAAGCTATTCGCGCCGCGACCGAAGTCGGAGATCTGACTTACGCGTGCTACGGCCTGTACCGATTTATCAGCGACCTTCTACTTCGAAACGACGTGCTGGATTCTGTATGGCGAGAGTCGGAGACGGCGCTGGCGTTTGCCCGGCAGGCCAAGTACCGAGACGTTGAGGATATTATCAGGAGCCAGCAACGCTTCATCGCAACGATGCAAGGCCGCACTGCAACGTTTTCTACCTTTAGCGACACGGACTTCGATGAAGCGACGTTCGAGGCGCAGCTCACTGTGGATCGAATGCAGATGATGATCTGCTGGTATTGGATCCTCAAACTTAAGGCGCGATTCTTGTCGGGGGATTACCCCAAAGCACTGGACGCGGCCGACAAGGCGAAGCAGTTGCTTGCGACCTCGGCCGGACAGACCCAGTTAGTCGACTATTTCTGTTATACCGCGCTGACCGTGGCTGCGCTGTATGAGACAGCGTCGGCCGATGAGGTCGCGGTTTGGCGTAATTTGCTTATGCAGCACCGAGAACAATTGCAGGAGTGGGCCGAAAGTTGTCCGCCGACTTTCGGCGCCACGCACGCGCTCGTATTGGGCGAGATTGCCCGGGTTGAGAAGCGGGTCGCCGAAGCTCTGGGTCTTTACGAACAGGCCATTCAGTTGGCGCGTGAGCACGGCTTCGTTCAGAACGAGGGTCTCGCCCATGAACTTGCCGCGCAATGCTATCTGTCTTACGGTCTTGAGACCGCGGGCTACTCCCACCTTCGCAGCGCGCGCAATTGTTACGACCGTTGGGGCGCTCACGGAAAAGTAAAACAGCTTGACAGACGTTACCCTCGCCTGAACGCGGAGCGAGATTCGATCTCATCTGCCACGGTTGGACCGCCACTTGGACAGTTGGACATCGAGACGGTGGTAAAAGCATCGCAGGCACTTTCGAGTGAGGTGGTCCTTGCCAAGTTGATCGAGCGGCTCATGCGAATCGCGGTGGAACATGCCGGCGCGGAGCGGGGTTTGCTCATTCTAATGCGGGGCGATGTACCGCAGATTGAAGCTGAGGCCACCACGGGCCACGGCGGGGTCGCCGTTGCGGTTCGACAGTCAGTGATTACGCCGTCAGACCTCGCGCAATCTGCGCTCAATTACGTGATCCGGACGCTGGACGGCGTGCTACTTAATAATGCTTCAGCCGATAGCGTGTATTCAAGGGACGAATATGTACGGCTGAGGTGCTCCAAATCCATACTTTGTCTGCCAATCCTCAAACAGACACGTCTTGCCGGCGTCCTTTATCTGGAGAACGAGCTGACTCCGGATGCCTTTACACCGGACCGGGTGGCTGTTCTGGAGCTTCTGGCATCCCAAGCGGCAATTTCTCTCGAAAACGCCGACCTCTATACCAATCTGCAATTACAGGTTGGGCTGCTGCAGCATCTCCCGGTATCCGCCTGGACCCTCAGGCCCGATGGGACACCGGATTTCGTGAATCAGGTCTGGCTTGATTTTGCGGGTCAGACATATGACTTCGTCCGGTCGCATCCCGAGGCCTGGATGACCGCGGTGCACCCTGAGGATCGGGAGATTGCCGCCAAGACCTTTTGGGAGGGCATCCATTCGGGACAGGGCTTCGCGATAGATTACCGGTCGCTCCGGTCTCAAGACGCAACGTATCGATGGCTTCTCAGTCAAGCCGTGCCGCTTCGCGATGCCGAGGGCAAAATCCGTAAATTCGCCGGTACGACGACCGATATCGACGATCAGAAGCGCGCGGAAGATGCCCTGCGACAGGCGCAGGGCGATCTTGCGCGCATCAATCGCGTGACCACCATGGGCGAGCTGGCGGCATCCCTGGCGCATGAGCTCCGGCAGCCGATCAGTGGCGTCATGACCAACGCCGATGCCAGCCTCCTATGGCTGGGACGCGATCCGCCCGATCTGGAGCGCGGGGACGCCGCCATCACCCGCATTCTCAGAGACGCGCGCCGTGCGACGGACATTCTCGACCGGATCCGGGTGCAGTTTGAAAAAGGTAGCCGGGATCGCGAAGTTTTGGACCTCAACGAAATCATGCGCGAGACCATCGCACTGCTGCGCGGCGAGGCCGTGCGCTACGAGATCTCGGTGCAGACGGACCTCGCGAACGATCTGCCGCTGACGCTTGCGGATCGGGTGCAGCTGCAGCAGGTTGTGATGAACCTGATAGTCAACGGGATCGAGGCGCTGAAGGACGCGAAAGGCGTGCGTGAGATGGTCATCACCGCACGGCGTGCCGAAGAGGAGTGCATCCTCGTTTCGATCAGCGACACTGGCATAGGGTTCCCACCCCAGCTGGCTGAACAGATATTCGAACCATTTTTTACGACCAAAACCAATGGCACCGGCATGGGACTGCGCATCAGCCGTTCCATCATTGAGTCCCACAATGGGCGCCTGTGGGCGGTCGGAACACCCGGGCGGGGCGCAACCTTCCACTTCAGCCTGCCGGCCGCTGACGCACCCTGGCAGTCTCCTCCTGGTCGAGGATCTCCAGCTGCTCCTCGATGAACTTCAGGTTTGACTCGATTTCGGGCAGCAGCACGTTCTCGATGGCGCGGGCCCGACGTTCGGTGCGGGTGTATTCACGCAGCAGGCGCCGCAGGTTCACGCCGCACACTGCCATCGTCAAGACCGGCTCGAGCAGCGCGTGATAGACGCGCGCAGTCGTGCGCGCCTCCGGAGATGGAATGACCGGCGGCTGCATGGGGTTCGCTGCGCCGGCGCGCCACTGCGCCTTGAGCAGTTCGATCCCGAAGAGGCGGTTTCGGGCCATCTCGAGTTCATCCTCGTCCGAGGCGAGTGCGGGATAGACCGAGAGCTCCTCCAGGCCATGACGGTCCACTGCCGCCAGCAGCGCACTGCGGGCCACCTCCTGCGCCGGGCGCAGCATCTCCTGCCAATGCCGCAGCTGCGCCAGCTGCGCGCGGATCTCGGCCGCCAACCGGATGCGGCGCTCGTCGAGCAGCTCGTAACCCTCTTTGACCAGCTGTCGCTCGTCCTTGAGTTCCAGTTGCGCGATCCGGGGTACCTTTGATTTCCGTGCCAAAAGTGCCGGTACTTTGTCCGTGAAAACATGGGGGAAATCGCCGGGTAGCCCGGTAACCTGCTGAATACAATGGCCATTCTGTTGGCCGCGAAAACAGCGTTTGTCGGCGTTCTGAGGCGCCATTTAGCCGCCCAAAGCGCGTGATTTTGCTGCCGAACGTGACGGTAGGAGCTGGGCCTGGTATTGCGCGATCGGGAAGGTGAACACGCCGCGCAAGTTGATGCCCTCCGTGCGCGTCGGGGCGATGCGCCCGACGCGCGTCAGGAAGAGCGGCGCGGGCCTCTCAGAACGTGATCCCGACCTCCAGGGCCACCATGCGCGGGGCACCCAGAACCACGGCATCAAGACCAGCTACCGCGCCCAGTCCCAATCCGCCGATCTCATATTGCTTGTTCAGCATGTTGCGCACGTATGCGGCAGCATGGATCTTTGTGCTGGCGATGTGGTTCCACTCGACGCGGGCATTCAGCAGTGTGTACCCGCTAATCCTGGTGTCCGGATCCAGAGGGCCCAATCCATTGGCAGGGACGTTGATGCTGGCGGCGAAGTTCGTGTAATAGAACTGGCTTTGCGCGTAGAGGTCCTGGCGCACGACCAGCTGGCCGAGGGAGTTCGGCAGTTCGTGGCTGACGCGCAGATAAACAGAGCCCGCGTTTCGTGGCGTGTTGCCGTCGGGTCCTAAGATGACAGCGTGGTTATCGAGCGCGCCGGTGACCGTGTCGACTTGCGTGAAATGCGTGCTGCCATCCGTGAAGCGCGCATCGGTGTAGGCATACTCGAGCCCGGCTTGTAACCAGAAAGTCAGATCAATTAGGGAATCCAGCTCGAATCCGTCCGTTTGCGTCTTGTCGGCATTGAGCGTGAAGGAAGCCACTCCGGCGTAGACGACCCGCTGTGCGTCGCGCACCCGCTCCTCATAGATGTCCGCGTTGAGACGGACCGGAAACCCGCCCTGTCGTCCTGAATACTTGATACCCAGCTCGATATCGCGCGCAATTTCGGGCTTGAATGAGTTGATCTGCGGCGCACCTGACCCGGTCTGCTCGGTGCTGCCGCCGTTGAAGCCGCCTACTCGAAAGCCGCCGCGCTGGGAGATGTAGAGCAGGCTTTGAGGCGTGAGCTGATAGTCGAGTCCCAACGTCCAGCTCGGCTCCCGCTCGCGCAGAATGGGCGGCAGCGGCACACCCGTCAGCAGGTGCATATCCTCTGGAACCCCGCCGTCCTGGACATATCGGAAATCGATGGCTTCCCATGTCTCGCGATAGCCGGCCGTAGCCCTGAGATTGTCGATAACCTTGTAAGAGGTTTGTCCGAACAGAGCCCGCGACTCTTCGTCAGTCTCAAAGTTGAAGCGGAAACCGCCGGGCACCGCGCATCCTTCCGGGTTCGTGGGAGTTGCGGGAAACGCAATCGAGCCGCAGCCCAGATTGCCGAAGGAATCGTTGCCTTCGTTGTCCCGGCCGTAGTAGCCGCCGAAAAGATATTGTATCCGCTTGCCGAGTGCCGTCCCAGCCACCTGCAACTCGTCGGAGTACTGCTCGGTCGAGTAGCGCACACCCTGCTCGTCCGGTCCACCGGCGGTCCCCAACGGCAATATCTGAAAGGGGCTGCCGTCGACGTCCAGGCGATCACGTGAGTCCACCTGATTGTAGCCCGCAATATTCCGGATCGAAAGTGCATCGCTCAGCGCATAGGTGGTCTTGTTCACCACTTCCTTCAGCTGCGCGTCGTGCCCGTTGCTGCTGTCGTTCCAGACATCCCAGTATGATTGCTTACCCTCCATGGCGATGAAGTTAAGCAGTCCGTTGTAGGACGCGAGCTTCGCCGGGTACGTTCCGCCCGTCGGCAGCCCCGCTGGAAAAAGTTCGGCCGCGGTACAGCTGGGGCTCGGTGGGCAGTTCGCATTGGCGCTCACAATCTTGAGTCCTCCCGAATTGCCGCCCTGCCGGCCGTACTGCACCGTCGTAGTGTTTTCCAGGGCAACGAAGGGAGTCAGCAGTACAGTGCCGCGGAAATTGCGGTTATCGATCGAGGCCTCATCGGCATTCAGATAGAGATTGTGTTCGTAGCCATCGCGATGCTCATCTTCCGCGGCTAAGCGGACGGACGCCCACTGCGTGAGCGGAATCGTGGCGGCACCTTCCAGCTTCTGCTCATTGAAATTTCCAGCGGTGTAATCAAGATAGCCCTGCAACTCTTTGCCAGGTTGTGTTGTCGTGTAGAGAACCGCGCCGCCCGTTGTATTGCGACCAAACAACGTCCCTTGGGGACCCTTCAGGACCTGTACTGATTGCAGATCGAAATATGTGGTGGCGCTGCTACCGCCGGTTTGGAATTCGTTGAAATAGGCGAGCACCGTCGGCGAGGTATAGGAGTAGGCGTCAAGCGCCTGCCCGCGAATGGAGAAGGCGAGCTGATTCGTCGATGTCGACGCCACGGACAATAGGCCCGGTACGGCCGTCTGCAGTTCCTGCTCGGTGGTGACGTGGCGCTCTGCCAGCGCCGAGGCCGACAAGGCATCAACAGCAACCGGTACCGTTTCCAGATCTTCGGTGAGACGCCGGGCAGTCACGACGATCTCTTCAAGCGCACCCGAGCGGTCATCCGCCGCGATATCAGCGGCCGTTGCGGCGCGCAGATTCCCAATCGGACCAAGGGAAAATACCGCCGTGGCAAACAGGCATCTGACGGATTGAAATTGCATACGAGCTCCCGCAATCACCGACTCTACTAGTAAAACGGGTCGGAATCGCCCGAGGCTCGTGGGTGCGCAACACCCTCCGGATCTCGCGCGGCGAAGCCTAGCGGTGCACGGCAGTCCCGTCCATTGTACGAAGGTATTAGTTTGGTCCTGGCGCGGGCGCAGTCGCATCAATTGATTCATCGGACTAGACGGCAGCGCGCTGCTGGGCGCTTACATGGGTGATACTCACGCAATCTCAACAAGGCCCCCCGGGTTCTCAATGGCAGAGGCTCCTGAGTACGAGTTGACGCTGCTTCGCAAGGAGGCGGAGTTGAGTCTCTATCGCGGCAGGGAGTGCAGCACTCGGAGGGCGGTCCTGGCGCTCGCGCTATCTTCTGGGCAGTCCTCGCCGCAGAGCCTGCGTCGGCTCGAACACGAATACTCGTTAAAGAGCGAACTCCATGTGGCCTGGGCGGCTCAACCGCGCGCGCTGACTCGTTACCAGGGTCGCATGGCCCTGATACTCGAGGATCCGGGTGGTGAACCCCTGGACAGGCTGATCGGGCCGCACCGTGGGCAACAGCTCGATCTGACTCGCTTCCTGCGAATTGGTATCGGTCTGACGGCAGCCCTGAGACAAGCCCACCGGCAAGGCCTCATCCATAAAGACGTAAACCCGGCGAACGTACTGGTGGATGACTCCGGGCACGTTTGGCTCACCGGCTTTGGCATCGCCTCGACTCTGCGATATGAACGCCAGATACCCGCACCGCCGGAGATCATCGGCGGCACCTTCGCCTATATGGCGCCTGAGCAGACAGGCCGGATGAATCGCTCGATGGATTCCCGGAGCGATCTCTACTCTTTGGGTGTCACCTTGTATCAGATGTTGACCGACGCGCTTCCGTTCGTTGCCGCAGATCCTCTGGAATGGTTCCACTGCCACATCGCACAGCAGCCGGTGGCGCCTGGTATGCGGCGTGCGGTCCCAGAGCAGCTATCTGTCATCATCATGCGCCTTCTCGCTAAGAATGCAGAGGAGCGCTACCAGACGGCGGCGGGCCTGGAAGCTGATCTTCGGCGGTGCCAGTCGCAATGGCAGTCGCAGGGTCGCATCGATCGGTTTCCCTTAGGCGCGGACGACGCCTCTGACCAGTTGCTGATTCCCGAAAAGCTGTATGGCAGGGAGCGCGAAGTCGCAGTGCTGCTTGCGGCCTTCGACCGGGTGGCGGCGCAAGGACGCGCCGAGCTGGTCCTGGTCTCTGGATATTCCGGTATTGGCAAATCATCCGTCGTCAACGAGTTGCACAAAGCGCTGGTCCCCCCGCGAGCGCTTTTCGCCGCTGGCAAGTTCGACCAATACCGGCGCGACGTGCCCTATGCCACGCTGGCACAGGCGTTTCAGATGCTGGTACGTCAGATTTTGCTGAAGAGCAAAGCGGAGGTGGACCGTTGGCGACATCTCCTGCTGGAAGCGGTGGGCCCGAGCGGACAACTGATGGTCAATCTCATACCGGAAGTCGAATTCGTCATCGGCAAACAGCCACCGGTGGCGGAGTTGGCGCCGCGAGAAGCGCGGGGGCGCTTCCAGCTCGTGTTCCGGCGCTTTCTCGGCGCCTTCGCGCGCCCGGAGCATCCCCTGGCGCTGTTCCTCGACGATCTGCAATGGTTGGACTCGCCGACATTGGAATTACTGGAGCGTCTGGTCACCGATCCGGACATGCGACACGTGCTGATAGTCGGCGCCTACCGCGATAACGAAGTAAGTGCAGCTCATCCGCTCATGCGCAGCCTGGCCACGATGCGTGTCGCAGGCGCACGGACATACGAAATTGCGTTGGCATCGCTCAGCTTCGATGATGTCAACCGGCTTATCGCCGAGGCCCTTCTCTGCGGTCGAGAATCTGCAGCTCCACTCGCGCATCTGGTGAATGAGAAGACCGGCGGCAATCCGTTCTTCGCAATCCAGTTTCTGACCTCACTGGCTGAGGAGAGGCTGCTTCGGTTCGACTGGGATGCGGCGGGCTGGATCTGGGACTTGGACAGAATTCGCGCCAAGAGCTATTCCGGCAATGTTGCGGATTTAATGGTGCAAAAGCTGCGGCGACAGTCTGCCAGGACGCAAAGCGCCCTTCAGCAACTGGCCTGCCTCGGGAATGTCGCTGAAGTTGCGACCCTGGCTACAGTGTCCGGACAATCGGAGGAGGACCTGCACACTGCGCTTCTGGAAGCTGTCCATCACGGGCTAATCGTTCGCCTGGAGCGATCGTATGCATTCCTCCACGACCGGATTCATGAGGCCGCCTACGCGCTCATCCCCGAACAAGTTCGCGCCGAAGCTCACCTTAAGATTGGACGGACGATAGCGGCGCGCTTTACGGCGGAGCGACTGGCCGAACATCTGTTCGAAGTTGCCAACCATCTGAATCTCGGCGCTGGATTGCTGGTTGATCGCGATGAAAAACATCGGCTGGCCGCGATAGACCTCACGGCGGGGCGCAAGGCTAAAGCATCTTCGGCGTACATGTCGGCGCGCGCGTATTTTGCGGCAGGCATCGCGCAGCTCGACGAACGCGACTGGAGTTGCCGGTACGAGTTGCAGTTCGCTCTGCGGCTGGAATGTGCGGAGTGCGAGCTTGTCTGCGGGAATTTGGAGGAAGCTGAGCGGTTGATCGCTGCGTCCTTACCGCGGGCGGCCACACGAGTTGACGCGGCCGGCTTCTACACTTTGAAAGTCCAACTGCATGTGATGCGGGGGGAAAACCAGCAGGCTGTTGATAGCGCGCTCGTGTGCCTGCTTGCATTCGGCATCGATATGCCGACGCGTCCGTCAGAGGAGCAGGTCCAGACCGAACGTGGCACCCTGCAACAGACTCTCAATGGGCGATCAATCGAAAGTCTGGTTGACCTGCCACTGATGGCCGATCCGGAACTGCAGGCTGCGATGAAGGTGCTCTCGATTCTCTTGACCGCGGCGCACCAGACCGATACCCGTTTATGCTGCCTGCTCGCCTGTCGAATGGTGACGCTGAGCGTGCAGCACGGTACAAGCGGATACTCCGCTTCCGCTTACACCTATTGGGGCTCCCTACTGGGAACCGTGTTTCGCTCTCACAGCGAGGCGTATCGTTTCAGCAAGCTGGCATGCGAGGTGGTCGAGAAACATGCCTTCGTCGCAAGCCGGGCCCTGGCTTACCTCGGGCTCGGAGTGCGTGCCCCCTGGACACAGCCCCTCGGAATCTCGATCGATTACCAGCGCGTCGGCATCCGCGCCGCAATTGAAACGGGCAGCCCGTTTCATGCATGTGTCGGAACCTATACCTTGGGCGCCAATCTTCTGCTGCGCAACGATCCACTCGACGTGGTGTGGCAGGAGTCGGAGATTGCGCTGGATTTCGCCCGAACGATCAAACACCCAGATTGGACCGATGTGGTCGTAAGCCAGCAACGTTTCATCAAAACGATGCAGGGGGGCACGGCGAGCTTCTCCACTTTCAGCGATGCACAATTCGACGAGGTGGCTTTCGAGGCGCGCCTGACACCGGACCGCATGACGATGATCCTCGGCTGGTATTGGGTGCTCAAACTGAAGGCGCGATTTCTGGCAGGCGACTATGCCGAAGCGTTGGAGGCAATCGGCAAGGCGAAGCAGTGGCTCGAGACCTCGGTGGTGTCCGTTTTTGACTACTATTACTATGCCGTGCTCACGGTGACGGCACTCTATGATGCCGCGTCGGTAGATCAACAGGCGGCTTGGCGAGACCTTCTTGTGCAGCACCGGGACCAGCTTCGGGAGTGGGCCGAAAGCTGCCCATCCACGTTCAGCGATAAGTACAGTTTGATATTGGCCGAGATGGCCCGACTCGAGAAGCGAGACGCCGACGCGATTCGATTGTATGAGCAGGCGATCCATTCGGCGCGTGAGCACGGCTTCGTTCAGAATGAGGGCCTTGGCCACGAACTGGCAGCGCAATATTATCTGACGCGCGGCATCGAAACAGCGGGATACGCCTATCTGCGTCACGCGCAGAACTGCTACGAGCGGTGGGGTGCGTTCGGCAAAGTGAAACAGCTGGACGCTCGTTATCCGCTCCTGCGGGAGGAGCGCGCATCTGCCGCTGCGGCCACGTTGGGTCCGTCTGCCCGGCAGTTCGACGTGGGGACCATTGTAAAAGCCTCGCAGGCGCTTTCCAGTGAAGTCGTTCTCCCCAACTTAATCGAGCGACTCATGCGCATCGCCGTGGAGCATGCCGGGGCCGAGCGGGGTTTGCTCATTTTAGTTCGAGGCGACGAGCCGCAGATCGAAGCGGAGGCCACGACGGGCCATGCCAGGATCGACGTCGTCGTTCGACAGGCACAAATCAGGCCGTTTGACCTCGCTCGATCCGTGCTCAACTATGTGATCCGGACGCGGGAAGGGGTACTGCTAGATGATGCCTCACTCGATAGCGTGTATTCGACGGACGAATATGTGCGCCGCAAGCACTCCAGATCTATTCTCTGTCTGCCGATCGTAAAGCAGGCGAAGCTTGTCGGTGCGCTGTATTTGGAAAACGATCTGGCACCCTTAGTCTTTACGCCGAGCCGCGTTACCGTTCTGGAGCTACTGGCTTCGCAGGCCGCAATCTCCTTGGAGAATGCCGACCTCTATAAAGATCTACAGTTGCAGGTTGGGCTGCTGCAGCATCTTCCGGTAGGCGCCTACACCATCCGCCCTGACGGGACAGCAGAATTCGTCAATCAGAGTTGGCTTGATTTTGCGGGTCAGACGCATGAGTTTATCCGATCGCACCCTGAGGCCTGGATGGCCGTGGCGCACCCGGAGGATCGGGAGAGTGTCGCCAAGGCCTTTTGGGCGGGCATTAATACGGGGCTGGGCTTTTCGTTTGAAAGCCGATCGCTGCGGGCTCAGGACGGGATCTATTACCGGCACCTCCATCAAATAGTTCCGCTACGCGATGGCGACGGAACAGTTCTCAAGTTCATCGGCACGGCTACCGACATCGAAGACCAGAAGCGTGCGGAAGAGGATTTGCGCCAGGCGCAGGGCGATCTCGCGCGCATCAACCGAGTGACCACCATGGGCGAGTTGGCGGCCTCCCTGGCTCATGAACTGAGACAGCCGATCAGTGGCGTCATGACCAACGCCGACTCGAGCTTGCTATGGCTTGCGCGCGCGCAGCCCGATCTGGCTCGGGCCGGAGCGGCCATCACGAGAATTCTAAGGGATGCGCGCCGCGCGGCGGATATTCTCGATCGCATCCGCGTGCAGTTCGAAAAAGGGGCCGTAAATCGGGACACCGTCGATTTCAACGAGATCATGCGCGAGACGGTTACGCTGCTTCAGGGCGAAGCGGTGCGCTACAACATTGCGCTGGAGGCGGAATTGGCAGTCGATCTTCCGGCGATCCGCGGTGATCGAGTTCAATTACAGCAGGTCGTGATGAATCTGATCGTCAACGGGATTGAGGCGATGAAGGACAGCGAAGGAGCGCGAGAGATGGTTATCCTGTCGCGGCGAACGGAAAACGAACAGGTTCTCGTTTCGGTCAGTGACACCGGCGCAGGGTTCTCGCCCGAACTTGCGGAACAATTGTTCGACGCTTTCTTTACGACCAAGCCCAGCGGCACAGGCATGGGACTTCGCATCAGCCGCTCGATCATTGAATCTCATGGTGGCCGGCTGTGGGCGGAGGGCACCCCGGGGCGCGGCGCAACATTTTATGTCAGCGTCCCCGCCGCCACGCCCACCACAAGTGGCGGCGGCGATTCGCCTACCCTCGCGTCGCCGCGTCCATCTTTGCGGACCCGATCGCAGGCCCGCTCCTGAACTGCTGCTGCTTGCCCTCGATTTGAGCGTAGTCGACCTCGAATAAGTAACCGTGCTTCACTGAGGATGAAGCAACCGGATGCCACGGAGCATCATGCCCATGATGAGCACGATGATCACCAGTGCGAATACACCCGAGGTTGCGACCAGGACCTCCGCACACTTGCCCGCGGTCATTCGCAGTCGGAAAGGGATCGTCCCGGTGGCCAGCGCGCGCGAATAGTCGCCTCTGTCCTGCTCGATCTTTAGCTCTTCGGTTACCACGGCGTACTCCCTTGCGTCTCTTTCAATGCGTCCGATATGGGATCTATAGCTGCGCGCAGCCGTGGCGTCGACGATGCGTTGGTATTGGCGATACGTTGGTGTCGCATTCACGGCAACCCCCAATACCTTTGGCTGATAGAGACGCGCCACGGCTTATGTTCTGATCGTCGACACGGAGGCGGTAGGCTTGCGGCCGCCAAGGAGCTATCGATGTCCACCCGACACAGGATCGAGCGGGATACCGGTCCCGCGCCAACCCATCAGCCGGATGAGGCGCGGTTTCGCGCTATCCATGCGGAGGACGTGCACTGGCAGCCCTTTGAGGCCTTTCCTGCGGACGCGCGGCTTGCGGTGCTGGTCGGCGATCCGACCCAACCCGGACCCTACGTGATCCGGGTCAAGTTGCCGGCGGGCACGAAGATGCAACCGCACCGGCATCCCGAAGATCGGATCTACACCGTGATTTCCGGCGTGTTCTATATCGGGCTCGGCGCAACGTTCGATGAGAACAAGCTCAGCGCCCATCCGCCCGGCAGCGTGGTGGTGCTACCCGGCAACCAGCCGCATTTTCACTGGGCGAAGTCCGGTGAGTACGTGACCCAGGTGAGCGCCATCGGACCCCTGGGGCTAGCCTACCAGAACCCTGCGGATGACCCGCGCGGCGGCGGGGAGGGATGGCCATGAGTCTCCCGGCCCGCTCATCGACTTCACCCTGGGCAGTCGTGATCGCCGATGATCATGGTGCCGACTCGCTCCTCCCGCACTCCCGCGCGGGGCAGTCGGCTCCGGTCCAATATTCTGTCCTGAACGGCAACCGGACGCTCTTCCAGGAGGCGCTGGAGCGCGCGATGCGCGTCGCTCCAGCATCACAGGTGATCGTCACTACGCTCGATGCATATCATCACTACTGGGAGCCGGCGCTCTGGTTCATTCGGCCGGAACACCGCTTCATCAGCACCGCGGCTGGCATGCCGTGGCTCACGACTGCCGCCGCGATACTTGCGATCGCCTACCAGGCACCCGACAGCGTCGTAGCCTTGTTGCCCGGACGCTGTTTCGTCAGCCACGAAGCGGTGCTGAGCGCGGCGATCGACAAAGCCATTTCACTCCTGCCCGTCGTCCCCGAAGCCGTCATCAGCCTGGGCATGCAGGATCTTGACTGCGGTATCGATGAGGACTACCTCGTGCCACGCAAGGGTGAGCGGGACCTGCTGCAGCCGCTGTTGGGCGTCGCCCGGCGCCCCGTACCCTGGATCGCTTGATATCTGCGCGCCGAGGGCGCCCTGGTTGCTTCTCGAATTACCTGCAGCTATGCGCGAACCCTGGCTTCTCACATCTGCCTGGTCTGGCCTGGGCTTGCGTCAAGACTGCTTGAGCAGATCCACGCTGACACCCCCCAAACCGCAGCAGGGGGCGTCCCCGTGCAGCTTCCAGGAGCTGCGTCCGGGACAGCAATGTTACGGTCGCGCCACTGGTACCCGCCTGCCCTGCCGCAGCGGGCGCTGCCGGTCCGCGCCTGCGGCTGGAGTGGTTTGCGCACCGCTCGTGCCGTCGCACAGGTCCACTCGTTCCTGATCCCGCCATTGCACGAGCTGTCGGGTGAGGCGTCCCCCGCTAGTCTGCGAACCGGTTGCCTGCTGCAGAATGGCCGCCCTTTTTACCAGCTCGGCCAGCGAGTCCGCGGCCATTTTCTTCATGACGCGGCCCCGGTGCGCCTTGACCGTGATTTCACTGATGGCCAATTGCGCGGCCACCTGCTTGTTCAGTAAACCGCGAACCACCAGGCCCATCACCTCCCGCTCGCGCGCACTCAAGGAGACGTAGCAGGTCCGCACCGCCTGCACATGCGACTCCCGCTGCAGCGCTGCACGGCTGCACTCGATGGCCTTTTCGATGGCACTGAGCAGGACGCGGCTTTCGAAGGGCTTGGTGAGGAACTCCACCGCGCCGGCCTTCATGGCTTTGACCGTCGTTGGCACATCGCCGTGACCGGTGATGAAGATGATCGACATCTCCGGGCATTCGGCCGCAATGCGTTGCTGTATCTGCAGGCCATTCAGATCCGGGAGCGTGTAATCGAGCAGCAGACAGCTGGGTCGGCGGGTCCGCGGCTGCTGCAGAAACTCCTGCCCGGACGCGAATGCTCTGGGCTGCCAGCCGCCGGCTTCGATCAGCGACTCCAACCCTTCGCGCATGGAAATGTCATCATCCACGACGAAGACTATCGGCCCGGCCTCCCGTGCAAGTGACGGCGTGCTTGTCTGGACGCTCCGCTCCTGTGCCAGCATCTCGATCCCCTGCCCTGCCCTACCCAACATGTAACATAGTCCGCCACCCGTCGGACGCGTATCACAGGTTCATATGATGCGTGCAGCGTCCAAAATCTGTAACAATTGCTTAGCCAGGCGCAGTTAGGGAGATGGGGGCGAGTCTTTAATCTCCTGGCGCTTCCGGGTTGGTGGCCGAGACGAGAACCTTGGAGTCGGGCGGTTGAGCAACTTTCTCGTCGCGGTCGTAGAAGATGATGAGAGCGTTCGGGAATCTCTGGAGGGACTCCTGCAGTCAGTCGGTTACGAGGTGCTCGTCTACATCTCGGGCGAGGGGCTACTTTCCTCCGGACGCGTCGACGATATCGACTGTCTGATCACGGACTATGGCCTTCCCGGCATGAACGGTATCGAGCTGTTGCGAGCGGCTCTCGCCAGTCGGGCCGAACTCCCGGTCATCGTGATCACTGCCCGCACCGAGCCTGCGATCCTCAGGCAGGCGCTCGCGGCAGGTGCTCGACACGCCCTCAGCAAGCCCATCGAGAGCGCCAAGCTGCTGCAGGCCGTGAGCGGCGCTACGTAGGCTCCGGTATTCCAATCAGGCCGCACAACCGAACCAGATCGGCAAAGGATGACGCCGCCATCTTACGCATGATCCGCCCGCGGTGGATCTGCACAGTGACCTCGCTGATGCCCAGCGTCGCGGCGATCCGCTTGTTGAGATGGCCCGTCACCAGCAGCGGCAGGACTTCGCGCTCACGGGGCGTCAGGCGCGACAGTCTTTCGCGCAGGGCAGCAATGTCCGCGTTGCGCGCCCGGTTCTCGCGATTGAATGCCAACGCCGTGGCGATCGCCGCCGTGAGGACCTCACGATCCACCGGCTTGGTCAGGAACTCCATCGCGCCACCCTTCATGGCGCGCACGCTTGACGGGATGTCGCCGTGGGCGGTGATGAAAATGACCGGCAGGGACTCGCTTTGCGTGAGCTGGTTCTGCAACTCGAGACCGTTCATCCGGGGCAGCTGCAGGTCCAGGATCAGGCACGCAGCCGAGTCGACGCGCTCGTGCCGCAAAAAGGATTCCGCCGAATCGAAGCTGATCACCACCAGACCCAACGCTTCCAGCAGACCCGTCATCGACTCGCGGATGGAGATGTCATCGTCTACCAAGTAGACAACTTCTCCACATTGCTTCACCGGGCCGCTCCCCCTGCTGGACCGAAAACGTGGTTATCCCGGTGCCATGTTACTCCCTTCGTTTACGACGTGGCCTTATGGACGATCCAGCCTGATCGACATATTGACGAGGTCCGCCAGGGAGTCGGCCTTCATTTTGACCATAACGCGCCCACGATGCGCCTTCACGGTGATCTCGCTGATGCTGAGTTCACTGGCAATCTGCTTGTTCAAGCGCCCCTTCACGACCAACTTCATGACCTCCCGTTCGCGCCGAGTCAGCGTTGCATGGCACTGCCGCAGTCGCCGCTCCTCGCCTTCGCGCAGCAACGCGCTCTGGCGACGGGCGATGCCCTGTCGGATGGCGCTCAGCAGCTCATCGTCCCGAAATGGCTTGCTCAGGATCTCAAGCGCACCAGCCTTCATGGCCTGCACGGCCATCGAGGGGTCCCCGTAATAGGTGATGAAAATCACCGGCACATGCGTCTCATTGGCGGCGAGCTGTCTTTGCAGCGCAAGCCCGTCCAGCTGCGGAAGCCGGTAGTCCAGCACGAGGCAGCTGGGGACTTCATCCCGAGGACGCGCCAGGAATTCCTCGGCCGAGGAGAATGTCTCGGTCTGCCAGCCGGCGTACCGGATCAGTGATTCGAGCGACTCCCGCATCGAGATGTCATCGTCCACCACAAAAACCCTGGGTGTCTCGAGCAATGGCGGCGAGAGCCTCGATCTGCGCTCACGTGCGTTCGCTGAATACATCTCGTTTCTCCCGTGCTTCAGTTTAGGCGACCGGTGCGCAGCGCGGCATGCAATGCCGTGACCAACGCAATGTCGCTGAATGGCTTGAACAGGCACTCCACCGCGCCCTCCTCCATCAACCGGGCGCGGAGTCCCTCATCGACGTGTGCCGTGACGAAGATGATCGGGACAACCAACCCCCGGGTGGCCAGCTCCCTGATTAGTTCGGGACCTGACATGCCCTGCAGGAATACGTCAAGGATGAGACAGTGCGGGCCCCGGCATTGTCCGGCGGATCCGCCGCCAGCATCGGCAGGCAGGTACCCGCGTTGGTAATGATCCCTGACAGCGGTTGCTTGATCTCGTGCGCGATGGAGGCCGAGAGCGTGCCAAGGCTCATGACTCGAGCTGCGTAGGCCAGGTCCGCCCGCGCCTGCCGCAGCGCCTCCTCGACCTGTGCCAGCCGGGCTTCGAGCAATTGAGTCTCGGAGGGCGTGTTGACTGCGGAACTTGCGCTGACCATATCGAACTGCCTTCTTGGCGGCGGCTGATTCGGGCTATGACGGGGTACCCTTGATTTCCGTGCGAAAAGTGCCGGTACTTTGTCCGTGAAAACATGGGGGAAATCGCCGGGTAGCCTGGTAACCTGCTGAATACAATGGCCATTCTGTTGGCCGCGAAAACCGTGTTTGTCGGCGTTCTGAGGAGCCATTTAACCGCCCAAAGCGCGTGATTTTGCTGCCGAAAGTGACGGTAGGAGCTGGGCCTGGTATTGCGCGATCGGGAAGGTGAACACGCCGCGCAAGTTGATGCCCTCCGTGCGCGTCGGGGCGATGCGCCCGACCAGCTCCGGCGGCACAGCGGTGGCACGTCGGGCGTTCCAGCGGTCGAGCACCGACTGCATCTTCAGCCTGTTCCAGGCCATCACCAGGTTCGCCAACAGGCTCAGCGCGTCGGCGACGGCCTGCATCTCCTCGTGCTGTTTGGCTTGGTAGCTGGCGACGCGGCCGACGTAGATAGCGCGCTTCAAGGCATTGACGGCCTCGCCGCGGTTGAGCACGCGCAGCGCTAGCCAGCGTCGCCTCCTGCTGGCGAATCGCCTTAGCGATGTACGCGCGCAGTTCGCGCTCACGGGGAATGATCTGTTTGCGATCGTAGAGCCATCGACGCGCAAACTGCAGCAGTTGCTGGCGATCACTGGTGCGGGATAGCTCGGCGTTAATGGCTCTAACCAACGCGCGGCGCCGCGCTTCGCTAATACTGTGAAACCCCAATACTGCACAGGCTAGATCCTGATGCTCAAAGAGGGTCCGTCGGCGCCGGTACATCGTGCGAAGCGAGGCCAGGTCCAGTGCCTCGATGTCGAACTGCGCGCCCAGATGGCGCCACAACACGGGTGGCACCATCCGCAAAGCCTCCAGCAGACGGCCGGTCATGCGCAAAAAACCAATCTGTAGCGCCAAGGCAAGCTTGAGGGCGGGCGTCCGTCGCTCATCGTCGATGACCGCCGTTCAGGCTCGGAATACGTGAAGAAAGCCTCGATCTCGAAGCCGCTCAAATCACGCGGCAGCGCGCCCCGGCCCAGATACGTGGACTGCCAGTCGTTCATGTTCTGCCTCCCGATGTGCGCCACAATACGCCCCTCGAAACAGCGAACAGCAAGTGTTTGACCGGCTTGGGAAAAGCGGTGTTAGTCGCTAGAATTACCGAGAGAAAGTAGCGGCACTTTTGGCACGGAAATCAAGAGAACCCCGCTACGCAAGTAACCGAGGGGAACCTGCACTAGATTAGGACCGAAGGCATCCACACGCCAACGGGCGGCTCATATGGACCCGTCACCATATAATTCATCAGCTTGATCACCCGGCACTGCGCCTTTAACGCCCGGCGGAAAAGACTGGCCTCACTTAGGGGGCAGAAAAAGCGAGCAAGAGGAGCTGGCAGCCGACGTGCCGATTCACCGATAAGGGCCAGAGCGTCCTCTTCTGTCTCCGCGACGCCGTGGCCGAAGAGTCCAGGGATCAAGTAGCCCGTAATGCGCCCTTGCTGCTCGCGGAGAAGGGCCGCAAAGCTATAGCGAACAGCGGCTGCAACCTCGTTGCGGCGGCTGCTCTTGTAGATGCGCCTCGAAAGCTCCTCGATGGAGGGCAGATCGGACTCGGTAACAAGTCGCACGCTATCATCAGTTTCCGACGCCGGCGCGCCCTGCATCAACGCAGCAACTTCTTTTACCTCAAACCCCAGTGAGGCATAGAGAGACATTGAGCTCACATTGAAAGCATCTTGAAATAGCCGCACCCGTTCGAAGTTGTTGCGCCGCGCGTGGGCCATCACGTTTTGCATCAAACCCCGTCCAACTCCCTGGCCCTGGCACGAGCGGTCAACGGAGATCGGACCGACTCCGGCTACCGGGTCCCCCGTGTAGAGAAAGTTGGACCCGACGGGCTGTCCGTCATGGATAGCGACCACGCCGTAACAATCCTCGCGCTCCACCAACATCCCGACCGCCTGTTGGGCAAAGTCGATTGTAGGAAAATCGAGCAAGAAGCCATGCCCTTCATGAACGTCTTTAAAGGCTTCGTAGCAAATTCTCCCAATCTCGCTCACGTGTTGTCGGCCAGCGGGAACGAATTCCAACGTCTTCATCATTGGCAGTTTCTTTCGTTCGACTAAGGAACGAGTGGCTTTGGAACTTAAGGGTAATGACCACGAGCTATTGAAGCAGCGCTTTCTGCATCGGCCTTGCGGCCCGTCCGTTGTGAGATGAATCCATCGGAAGCGTAAAGAGGAAGCTGGCTCCGGGGCCTTCATGCCCAGTCACCCATAGCTGCCCGGAATGGTCTTCGACGATGGAACGGCTGATCGAAAGCCCCATGCCTAATCCGCCCGGCTTTGTGGTGTGAAATGCCGTAAAGACATCCTTGATGCTTTCTGGATGAATCCCGATGCCGGAGTCACTGACAATCACCACTACTTCCCCCTCTTCGCGTCTCTGCGTCTGAATGATAAGTTCACGTGTCCGACCTTGCACGGTGGACATGGCGTCGGTCGCATTCAAGATCAAGTTGAGGAGAACCTGTTGTATTTGGACGCGGTCACCGAGCACGTGCGGCAGGTCCGAATCTAATTGCAGGCGCAGCGAAACCCGCTGCTTTTCGATGCCGCTTTTTGCCACCACGATGATCTCGCGGATGGCTTGGTTCAGATCCAGTGGCACCTTCGCGAATTCCGTTTTTTTAAAAAACGCTCGAATACGGCTGACGATTTCACCGGCTCGATTGGCGTCGCGAATTACTCGTCCGATTGCCGCGCGGGCTGCCTTGAGTTCCACGGACTCCTCCTTCCAGTGGGCCAGCAAGCGCAGGCAGGTATTGCCATTGATCACCACGCCCGCAATGGGCTGATTGACTTCGTGCGCAATGGAGGCGGCCAGCTCCCCCATCGTTGTCACTCGGGATACATGGGCCAGCTCCGCTTGCGTCTCCCGCAGCTTCTCGGCGCCGCGGCGCAACTCGCGCTCAGCGCTCTTGCGCTCCGTGATGTCCATGTTCGTGCCTATGTAATAGGCGCCTTCGTCGGGTCCCTTGTCGATATGCCTCGCCCCGCTTTGCACATGCCTAATCGTGCCGTTCGGAAGAATGATCCGAAACTCAACAGTGAAGTCGCTCTGGTTCGCCATGGCTTCGTCAACGATCTTCTTCAGTGACTCTCGGTCCTCGGCGTGCACTCGCTCCAGAAAGAACGGATAGTTCGGTTCCACTTCCCCGGGGCGATAGCCAAACACTCGATAGCTTTCGTCCGACCAGAAGAGTTCATTTGTCAAAAGATTCCGGCTCCAAGTGCCCGTGCGCGTGATGCTTTGTCCTTCCGCGAGAAGCGCTTCACTGCGCCGAAGTTCGGAATAGAGTCGGGCGTTCTCCAGGGAAATCGCGGCCTGCGAGGCAAGCATGTCCAGCACGGCCATTCGTCCAGCGGTGAAGACGTGTGGAGTCAAGTTATTTTCCAAGTAGAGAACGCCGACCAGCTTGGATTGTTTGACGATTGGCAGGCACAGTACGGATTTGGCTTTCCTCTGTCCCCAATATGGGTCGTCCGAATACGAGTTCCTGAGCGAAGCATCACCGAGCACCACTCGTTCCCGGGTGCGAATCACGTAATGAAGCGCCGACTGCGGAAGATCTGATCCGGTAATGGCAGTCTGTCGAACATTTACCACGACTCTGCCCAGACCGGTGGTCGCCTCTGCCTCGATGAGCGGATCGCTCCCGCGTAGAAGGATGAGTAGTCCGCGCTCGGCCGCAGCATGCTCGACTGCTATTTGCATGAGCTTCTCGATCAGGTTGGGGAGGACGATCTCGCTTGAGAGCGCTTGTGATGCCCTAGCTACAGTCTCGGCGTCCAACTGCCCCACCGACGCGTCGATCGTGGCGTTGAGAGAGACGGCCTGTTGCCCCTCCGGAGCGACCAAATGCGGGTAGAGCCGATCGAGCTGGCGCACCTTGCCGTCGGCGCCCCAACGGAGATAACAGTACCTGGCGTCACGGAGATACGCGCTGGCAATGGACTCGAAGCCGCGCGCCGCATAGAATCGTGCTGCCACTTCGTACGCAATCGCCTCATTGTGGACAAAGGCATTGTCACGCGCCGACCGGATCGCCTGCTCGTAAAGACGCTCGGCATCAAGCTCGCGGCCCTCCAGCCGCGCGATCTCCGCGCCGACCAGCGCGGTACGGTTCCCGAAGTTCTCCTCGCAATTCTCCTGCCAGACCTGCAATTGCCGGTGGTGCGCAATCAGGTTGGTTAGATGCTGCTGTCGCGCGTCCACCGGCGCGGAATCAGAGAAGGCCGCACAGGAGAGAGCGCCATAGAAGTGATATTCAGCTACCTCGTAGTAAGTGGGTGAGGTCCAAAGCAACCGTTGCGCCTTCGACGCAGCATCCATGGCCGCCGCATAGTCGTTGGCGATATAGCGTGCTTGCAATTTCCGCGCCCAGTACCAACACTCCGCGACCGCGAGGGCCGGCGCACCGGACAAATGTTGTTCAGTACGAAACTCATTGAACTGTTCGTCGTCAAAACAGCCGAATTTCGGCGTCAAACCACGCAGCGTCCGGATCAGCGCGAGTTGCGTCGTGATAAGGTCAATGACAAGGCCGAACCGAGCCTTCTTCGCGTAAGCGAGGCCACCTTCGGCTTCGCCCTGCACTTGCAGCAGCGGCTCGCCGGCGAAGAGAAGGTTCGAGTTGTGAATGTCGCACGTGAAGGCTGCGTATGTGAGGTCTCCAATCCGGTCCGCCGCCTCGAACGCGCGGCGGACCCAATCACGGCACACCCGAACGTGTTTTGTCCAACGCACCACGAAGGTCGCAAAGCAAAGATACGTTCTTGCCTCAAAGCGTACTAGCCCGCGCCGCTCGACGAGTTCGTAGGCGAGTTGGCCGAATCGAAATCCGTCCCTATACTGGCCGAAACGCCAGCCCGCGATCCTGGCGAGCCAGGCATAGGCGACACAGGAAGCATCGCAGTTGCCATGCTCGAGGCTGAGACTGATCCCCTTGCAGATCGTCAGGGAAGCCAGGTTCGCGTCCATAAAATAGGCCGGCGGCAAAAGCTTGCTTAGAACCTCGACAGTCGCGAGGGATTCTGGGTCCTCCATTGCTGGCAAATCGACGAGATCTTTGATTGTCCTATTCTCAGTCAGTGACAGAATGCGCTCGTATTCGTATTGCACCTCCTCGTCTGTCGGATGCAGCGGCCACTCGATCCCGACATTACGGAGATAGTTGAGACAAACGGCTACCGCGCGACCACTTTGATTGAGGGTCGTACTGACATCCACGTGCATGCACGTGACCGCGGCCCGCTCAACCGTTGTTGAGGCGCGATTGCACAGTATCGCCAGTCGCTCTTCGGCGACTGACGACTGACCGGTCAAAAACTCGCATTCCGCCCGGTTCAGCTCCAACGCAAACCACAGTTCGTGCCGGCGTTCCCAGCTATCCTCCGCCAATAGCCTTTCACCGGCCACGAGATATGTGAGCGCCGAGGCGTACGCGGTGGATTTCTTCGCGCGCTTGCCAGCAATCAGGTTGAGCCCGGCCAGTTGCTCACGTTCCTCCAGATTGGTGATCAGCGCGACGCCGCGGTTGAGCTGACCCACTATCTCGAAAACCTTCTCATCCAGTTCCCCGGCAGGCGCCTGCGTCGCGAGCAGCCTTCCTATCCGGAGATGGAACTGAGCGCGCATAGTCTCGGGGATCAGCAAATAGGCGGCTTCGTGAATCCGGTCGTGACTAAACCTGTAAGATCCCCCCCGGCGCTCGACCAGTTCCTGACGAAGCGCCTCCCACAACGCCGCGTGGATTTCCTGTTCCGGAATTCCGAGAACGATCGACAGCGTCGTGATCCCCGCGTCGTTCCCAAGACAGGCAAGCTGTTGCAACGCCTGCTGAGTCACCGCCGGCAGGCGGTTTAGCTTGCCAGCCATCAGTTCCACGACGTTGGCGGTGTAACCTTGGTCGTGAATGCGATCGAGATCCCAAGACCAACAGCCCACCGCATGATCGAAGTGGATCAAGCTCTCCTCGGAGAGCGCGTGCAGAAACTGCATTACGAAGAACGGATTGCCCCCGGTCTTCTCATGCACCAGCGCCGCCAGTGGTGCGGCACGTTCCGGCTCGCAGCAAAGGGCATCCGCAATCCACCGGTTCATGTGCTCAGGGGCGAGCGGTCCAAGCGTTACTTCATTGACCCTGGCGCCACCGTTCCTCATGGTCTGAAGCCTGCGCATCAACGGATGGCCGGCATTGACTTCATTGTCCCGGCAGGCTCCGATCAACAGCAGGTGCTGCAAGTCCGAACGGGTCAGCAGATACTCAAGCAAATCCAGCGTCGCCGCGTCGATCCACTGCAAATCGTCGAGAAAGATCGTCAACGGATGTTCCGGTCGCGCAAACACACCAATGAATTGTCGGAACACAAGCTGGAAACGACCTTGCACCTGTTGCGGCTCAAGCTCCCGTACCGGCGGCTGGTCACCGAGGATGAGCTTAAGTTCGGGGATGAGGTCGGTCATCAGCCCTGCGTTTGGCTCCAACGCCTGCACAAGAGCGTCGCGCCAGACCGCAAGCTCTACGTCGCTCTTGCCCAGAAGTGGCCGCACCAGACTCTGGGAGGCCTGCACCAGAGTCGAATACGGAATATCCCGCTTGTACTGGTCGAACTTGCCCGAGGCGAAGAGACCGCGGGGCGCTACCAGCACTTTGTGCAGCTCGTTAACTACCGAAGACTTTCCGACCCCGGAATATCCCGACACGAGCACGAATTCCATCGGGCCCTGGCTGACCACCCGCTCAAATGCTGCGAGCAGCAATTCGATCTCATTTCCTCGTCCGTAAAGCGTCTCCGAGACCATGAGTCGGTCGGGCACATCGCTGTCGCCGACTGAAAAGTTCTCGATCCACTCGCTTACTTCCCAAGAGGAAAGGCAACGCCGAAGGTCGGTCACCACACCAGCGGCCGTCTGGTAGCGTTCCTCCGGGGATTTTTCGAGGAGCTTCAGAATGATCGCCGAAAGGGGCTCAGGTATTTCGCTGCGCCGGAGGCGAGGTGCCACGGGCCGCCTCGCGACGTGGCAATGGATCCACTCCATCGGATCACTGGCTGTGAACGGCAGGGCTCCGACCAGCATCTCGTAAAACGTGACCCCGAGTGAATAGAGATCGCTTCGCGAATCGATCGAGCGATTCATCCTTCCTGTTTGCTCCGGGGCCATATAGGCAAGCGTGCCCGCAATGATCTCAGGTGGATCGGGAGGCTGCCGGTGGCGAGGTAAGCGTGTGGCCCAGCCGAAGCTGGTCAGCCAAATCTCCCCTGTCCTGGCGTTGGCGATGATGTTGGCCGGCTTCACGTCCTTATGCACCAGCCCTCTTCCGTGCAAGGCAGCGAGCGAAGAAGCGATCCCTACCGCCAGTCGCAGGAAGTTGGAAACCGCAAGAGGGCCATCGATTTTCTTGTCGAGAAACTCGCCGCCCGGATCCTCCAGCACGAGCGCCAACCGACCACGGAACGTCACCCACCCCACGGGTCGAGCGGCCCACGCAGCGTCCAGCTTGTCGCGCAGCGCAAAAGAGTTTTCGAGCTTCGCGACGCTGGCCTGCACAGGTTGCTTACTAATGGGTGCGACCAAGAGACGTGTTGCTAGGCCATCGCCGCTCCTAACTCGGGAAACTGCGAACTCGCTGTCACCGCCGATCATCTCAATAGCACAATCTGTGAGATCCTCCATTGGTTATATACGGCTCCAAAGGAAGCCGTATTCATAGTCCGCAAAATCCTGAGAGTTCAGGAGCGCGGCGCGGCCACGCAATACGGCCTCTTCGATCACGCTCAAGAGTGTGCTGTCACAGAACGGTTTGGTGAGGAACTCTACCGCCCCTGCCTTCATGGCCTGCACCGCTGACGCAGTATCTGCGAATGCTGCTGGCACTATGCCCGGGGTAATTGCAGCATCTGCGGCGACGCTCTTCCGGTTATTCAGACCATTGCCATCGGGGGGATTCGAATGGAGTTTCGAACACCTTGTAATGCCCGGGCGCTCGCGCGCCAAGAACTCCTTTGCAGTTCCAAAGGTTTCCACCGCACACCCAGCACGGGGAACCCGCAGCTTGAGCAACTCTCGTACAGAAACGTCGTCATCGACATCAAACACAATGGAAGTAGTTTGGGGAACCCATGCGACGCCTCCGGAAGGCGTAAGTGCACTTACTGAGCCCATCGGAGATGTCCTCGATTGAGTGGCTGTGCGGCAGGCTATTGTTTAGCTAACGGACCGCCGTTGCGCATCCCCCGGATGGGATCCTCTCAATACTCCGCAGAGGGCCAACGTGTCATCGTCTGGGAATCTCTATCCGCCGCCAACCGGCCAGTCTCGCATCGAGCGACCATGCCCCCGGCCCAAGCAGCGCCAGAGTTGTAGCGACGGTCCCAAAAAGAATGCACTGCCACCAATCCGCCTGATGCAAGAGGCAATACAGAAGGGCAGCCAGTGCAACTATCACTGCCGCGATTCGTGTCCATAGCCCGAGGAAAAGCAGAATTCCGCCTCCGGCAGAGGCTGCGTGGAGAATAAAATGGGCAGTAAAGCTGCCCTGCCGTGTGGCCGTAACTGCCTGAACTACCAGATCGGCGCCGAAAACGACACGGGCGATCAGGAGCCCAATACCCGGCGCACCCCGCGCAACGCTGAAGGAAAGTGGCTTCACAGTCGCCAAGAGTAGGCATTGAGCGAGGCGCTTGGAACCCTCAGAAGATCAGTTCCGATACCCCGATTGGAATTAGAAGTCGATAATTCCGCGCTTCAGGCCGACCATTGCCGCGTGGGTTCGATCCTTCACTCCCAACTTGGAGAGAATGCTGCGCACTTGAGCCTTCACGGTTTCCTCTCTCAATGAGAGCGCGATCGCTATTTCCTTGTTTGCCTTCCCCTCCGCAATCAGCCGCAGAACGCGGATTTCTGCGGCACTCAGCGGGTCATCCGACACGTGCTCGGCGAGCAGGAATGACACTTCTGGAGACAGATTCTTCCGGCCGGCGTGGACGGCTCGAATCGTTCCGAGCAGGTCGCGATGGAGGGTGTTCTTGAGCATGTAGGCTCGTGCCCCCGCCTTGAGCGCGCGCATGGCGAGGGCGTCACCGGTGTAGGTGGTCAGTACAATGACGTGCGCATCGGGAAACTCGCCGCGGATTGAGATTATGGCGTCTATTCCGCTCATTTCGGGCATCTGCAGATCCATCAACGTGATATCTGGGCGATGCGCGCGGAATTGCTGAATGGCTTCACGCCCGTTCGCCGCCTCCGACACGACCTTGAGGTCGGATTCAGTGGATATCAGCGCGGCAATTCCTTGACGTACAACAGGGTGGTCATCCACCGTCAGGATTCGAATAACAGGGTCCGCGGACACGATTTTCTCCGGCCTGAGTCGAAACGCTCGTCACAGCATAGCTGACAGACTAGACTTGCACAGCAGGCGGGGAAGCTTCGACCCTCCCCAGTGCAAGAACGAAGTCTGAAAATGACCACACGGCCCTGGCTGATGTTAGCTGTGCTGAGTCTCGCGGCTTGCATTGCTTTGCATGCTTCCGAAGCCCGCGCGGGGAACCCTGCGCAAAATATCGCTCAATATTCACACCGTGCCTGGACCATTCGCGATGGATTCCTCAAAGGAGCGGTGACCAGCATCGCGCAAACCCGCAGTGGCTATCTTTGGCTCGGCACGAACTTTGGGCTCGTGCGATTTGATGGAGCACGAGCGGTTCCTTGGGTATTTCCGCAGGGCTCTCGTCTGCCATCCCCGGTGATCGAGTCACTGTTGGACGGTCGCGATGACACGCTTTGGATCGGAACCCTGAGAGGTCTGATCAGCTGGAAGGCGGGGCGAGAAACCGAATACCAGCAGCTCGCCGACCTTTCCATTACCTCGCTCGCCGAAGGCGCCGACGGGACGGTGTGGGCATCGGGCTATTCGTTCAGTTCAAAGGGGAAGCTCTGCGCCATTCGGCCGCAGAAGGTGAGCTGCGAAATGGACAATCGACTCGGTAACGGGGCACTTGGGCTCCGCGTCGATACGGCCGGTACGCTCTGGATTGCTGTGGCCGAGGGGTTTTGGCGCTGGGCGCCTGGTGCACCCCAGTTTTACCCGGTACCCGCCCAGAGTTCCGATTACCAGGATTTTGGCGAGGACGCCACGGGTCATCTCTTGATCCCATTGGTTGGACGCACGGCGCGATTGAATGCAGGCGTGCTCGAGACAGCTTACCCCTACCCGGCCAAACTCCGGAACGCCCGTGGGTACCGCATTCTTCGCGACCGTGATGGAGCGGAATGGATTGCGACATCGGGCCTCGGGCTGATCCGAGCTCATGGCGGTGTCAGCGAAGCGTTCGCCTCGGCCGAGGGGCTCACCGGGGACGTTATCACTGCAATGTTTGAGGATCACGAAGGCAACATCTGGGTCGCGACGGACAAGGGCCTTGATCGATTTTCCCGCAGCTCGGTAGCGAATTTTTCAGAACGCCAGGGGCTCGCGGTCGTCGTGTGGGTCGCCGCAGCCCCTGACGGTAGCATTTGGGCCAGCGCCCGCGGCCGGATATACCGGCTTCAGGAGGGTCGGGTCACGCAGTATGGCCATCAGAATGCTAACCCCTCGAGCGCAACCCTACCCACCACCGAGGTGGCCGTCCGGGATCTGCCGCCCTTTGAATCCGTTTCGCTGTTTGCGGACTCTCGCGGTCGAACCTGGATCGTCGGAACCGAGATCTCAGGCTATCTGCAGGACCGCCGATTTGTTTCACTCCGCGATATCCCCAAAGGAACAATCTATGCCATGACCGGAGACTCGGCGGGCGACCTTTGGATGTCGAATTCCGAATATGGCCTCGTGCACGTCCTTAATGACGTTCTGCAGCAAGTGCTTCCCTGGTCGCAGTTGAGCACTAAGGGTCTCGCGACCGCGCTTGCCACAGACGGCAAGGACGAGCGCCTATGGATCGGATTCGCCAACGGTGGGGTTGCCACGCTGAGCGGGGGTAAGATCGAACGATACTTCACCGCATCCGACGGACTTGGATCGGGGAGGGTCAGCGATCTTCGCTTCGATAGCGATGGCACGCTCTGGGCGGCAACCGAAGGTGGTGTGAGCCGACTGAAGGATGGGCGCTTTGACACGCTCGATGCGAGTCGCGGGCTCCCCTGCAACCAAATCTATTGGTCGGTACGCGCTGGTGACCGCTCTTTGTGGATGTATGGAGAGTGCGGACTCATTCGGGTGACTGGCGCTGACGTCGACGCGTGGAGTGCAAGAAGAACGTCGAATGTCCGAAGCACGCTGCTGGATTCATCCGACGGCGTCAGCCTTTTTTCGGGAGATTTGTCGGAAGTTGTTTCTCCGCAGGCCGCCATCGCGTCCGACGGTAGCATCTGGTTCCGAACGGAAGACGCCCTGAGCATCGTGAGGCCGCGTGAACTCATGGTAAATCCACTCGCGCCACCAGTTCAGATCGAGCGGCTGGTAGCCAACGGCCTTAGTTACGATCTGTCACAGCCGGTGCGGCTGCCGTCCAGCATCCGCGATCTAACGATCGAGTACACCGCTCTGAGCTTCGTAGCTCCGGAGACGATCCATTTCCGCTACCGCTTGCAAGGGCAGGATGGCAACTGGCGCGAGGTGGTAAATGACCGACGGGTGCAATATTCCAACCTGGCTCCCGGCCACTACCGCTTCCGGGTGATTGCCAACAACAACAGCGGCGTCTGGAACGAACGCGGCGCAGCACTCGACATCTCGATTGCCCCTGCCTACTGGCAGACCCTCTGGTTTCGTGCAGCTTGCACACTGCTACTTGTCGCCACGCTCTGGCTGTTATATCAGGCACGATTGCTGCGAATTGCCCGCACGTTCGAGCGAACGTTGAATGCGCGCGTAGCGGAGAGAACGCGAATCGCGCGCGATCTGCATGATACGCTGCTGCAAAGCTTCCATGGCTTGCTACTTCAGTTTCAGGCGGCCTCGCACTTGTTCAAACAACGACCGGACGAAGCCAAGCAGCTGCTGGACGGTGCCATCAATCAGGCTGCCGAGGCGATCACCGAAGGGCGTGATGCCGTACAGGGCTTGCGTAGCTCTGTCGAGGAGTCCAACAATCTGGCTGAAGCGATTGGCAGCCTCGCGAAGGAGTTGGCCGCAGACCAGGCACGCTCACGGCCGGGGGGCAGCACAGTCGGACCGATCGATATTCGCCTGAACATCGATGGGATCGCGCAGGACCTGCATCCGATTGTTCGAGACGAAATCTATCGCATTGCTGCCGAAGCGCTACGAAATGCGGTTCAGCATTCTTGCGGGAATCGGATTGAGGTGCAGCTGCATTTTGGACGGCGGTCGCTTCGCTTGCGGGTCCACGACAATGGCGTCGGCATAGACCCCGATGTCGTTGGAGCAGGAGGACGTGAAGGCCACTTCGGATTGGCAGGAATGCGCGAACGAGCTGAGCTCGCAGGCGGCCAACTGGCGATTTGGAGTGCGCCGGATGTCGGAACCGAAGTGGAATTCACGGTTCCCGCCACCCGGGTCTATGCACCCGCTCGCATACCTTGATTCGGCTGCCGATCCTTGCAGCTATTGTCAGCGTGCCTTGTGCCAGCACCGCGCTGGCGCTGGATGACGCGCCTCTTGAGCAGGTTATGGTGAGCGCCACCAAGTTTCCCCAATCGGCACACACCGTAGCTGGGTCAATCGACATCGTGGACGGCGCGCAGCTGGATAAACTGGGCGCACAAAGTTTCGAGGACTATCTGACACTAATTCCCGGTGTCGGATTTAACTCGGGGCTGCCCGGGCTGTCCACCGCTGTCATCCGTGGCATATCAACGACCACGACCCTTGATCAGGGGCAAGGCACCACCGGCTATTTTCTCAACGAAGTGCCGTTGACCGATCCGAATTTCGCAGTCGCGATTCCTGACATCGACACGTTTGATGTCGATAACATCGCGGTATTGCGCGGGCCTCAAGGCACACTCTTCGGATCTGCGTCGCTCGGCGGAGCCATCAATTATCAGGCCGCGCTCCCGGATCTGACCGCTTTTCAGGCGCGACTACAGGGCACGTTCGCCAGCAGCGCGCACGGCGCGAATAGCGATTCCGGCAAAGCAATGATCAACCTGCCGCTGATACCCGATAAACTGGCGGCCCGAATAGTATTTATCGACCGCAACGATGGCGGCTATATCAATAACGTTGGAACGGGCGTCAACGACGCCAACAGCACGCAAATACGGGGCGGACGTGCCGAGGTTCTCTGGACGCCCGTTGCTGGCAGCAAAATCAGCTATCTGTACCTTAAGCAAAAAGAGGACATTGCCGATGACCCCTATCAGGAGCCATTGCTGGCGGGTCCGCTCGGGAAGAAGACTTCGTTTCCGGAACGGTATTTGTTTACAACCACCCTGAACAATCTGCGGCTGGACCAGGATTTCGGTTTTGCAACCCTGACCGCGACAGGCACTTACCATCAGAAAACGCGTGCCTCTTTGGCCGACGTGACGACGGATTTCAGCGCATTGTTTGCCAACCAGCTCAGCCCAATTCACCTGGAAGATGCTTCACACGCAAACGGTACGACATTCGAGGTTCGTCTCGCTTCAACTAGCAGCGAGCGCGTTTCCTATCTGGTCGGAGCGATGCGCGACCTGACTCGCGAGCACTTTCTCGACCTGATTGGCGCCCCGGGCGCGCAACAGTATGCCACTTCGAGTTTCGATCCGATTCTGGGCCCCGGATTCGGCGCCCTTGCGACCCGGAACGACATCGTTGCGAGCAGCATTCTTGCTGTCGAAGGGGAGGAGCGCGCAGTATTTGGCGAGGGTACCTACCATTTTGCTAGTCATATGGCATTGACCCTGGGCGGACGGCTTTTTGATACTGAGATCATAGGAAAATCTTCCATCGATGGCCTGCTCGAGTACTTGGCCACAAATCCTAGCGTGCTGAGTTTCGCGTACGCGAGCACGGAGCGCTCGCGCGGGTTCATACCGAAGGCCTCCCTGACCTGGAATGCGGCCGACAACATCATGATGTACGCACTGGCAGACAAAGGCTTCCGCTTCGGGGGGCCGAACGTGAACCCCCCCAGCGCGACGAATCCATTTCCCCCAAGCTATGCGCCTGATTCGCTATGGAACTATGAGCTGGGAGTTCGAACGAACTGGTTTAACCGGCTGTTGGAGTGGGATGCAACGGCGTTCTACATCGATTGGAGCAACATCCAAGTGCGCTTGGGCACCCCCAGCGGCCTGGCCTACGCGACCAACGCTGGTAAGGCCGCAAGCTACGGCCTGGAGAACAGCGTCTCCTGGCAACCGATATCGGGACTTAGCGTCCAGGGCAGCCTGACCTATCTCAATGCAACTTTGACGCAGCCTTTCCGCTCGGGTGCGATCGTGGAACCTGCTGGAGCTGTGCTTCCTGGCGCCTCCAGGTGGAATATCTCTGGGACAGTGAGATACCAGGTGCTGCGCGTACAGCTGCAGCCGTCATTCCAGTTGACGGACCGTTTCATTTCAAGCGCCCCTGCGGAGTTTGGCTCAAGCGCCCCTCTGGCACAGGACGGCTTCAACCTCCTCGATGGCCGGGTCAGCGCCACTGTCAAAGGCGTCTTGGCAACGATCTACGTTAGCAACATCGCCGACCGGCGCGGGGTTACAGGTGCCGATTACCGAACGGGCTCGACTGACCAGTACATTACTCGGCCGCGCACGACCGGCATCACACTCGACTATCGATATTAAGTGCGGAAATGGTAGTCAGACTTTCGCTTAGCCGGCCGATCGCCAACTGGCTGCCAGTGCTGGCTCGGCAGGCCTCGTGATTATCTAGCCGGCTTGACGTCCGGCGCCGCCCGCGATTTATTCCACCCGTGAAAGGGCGAGAAGTCACCAGCATCCCACGCCTCGCGCAACCGCGGGGCACCGAGATCCCAGTCCCGCCGGGACTCCCTCGTCACGGCACGCAGATCGTGCCACAGGTCGAGGACCGAGGGTCGGCCCCAGAACCAGTAGCCATTGTAGATGCTGTGAATGATACGACCCGGCCTTAGGACGAAGGTGTGGGGAATCATCGGGTCATGCTCCGGGTCGGTATATTCCTGAATTTCAAGATCCTTCTGGATCGTGCGCCCCGGGTCTGAGAGGAAGGGCCACACCGCGCCCACCGAGGCCCGGAATTCCTGGAGCGTGTGGTGTTCGTCCGTCGTAATGGTCACGATCTGAGTGTAGCCCACGGCGATTTTGGGATAGAAGGCCGCAAGGTCCAGGTGCTGCTGGTGCTCCTTAGGACAGTAGTGGCCGCGCGCGAGCGTCAGGATCAGCGGATCCTCGCCCTGTAACACACTGAGCTTGCGCATCTGTCCCGTATGGTCGGGAAGCTCGTAGTCCGGAAAGTCTGCCCCCGGCACGATGTTAGAACGCATGGATCACTCCTGAAGTTTAGGTCTGTAGTTTTGAACGGCTCGACGCTCCACTGTCAGCGGAAGCAGCTGCGCGGATCCATTGGACGATAGTCTTAAATACCAAAGTACGATCGACGCGGTCCCTGATCGAAGCCTGATACTTGCGAGAGGGATGGTGCTGACCTCAGCCCCCGAGCCGAGACAATCATTGAATCAGGAGCAAGACAGATGAGCCCAAGTACACACTCGCCTTACGCCGAACAGCGTCTTCAGGATCTTGGGATTATCCTGCCGCCGCTGCAGGAGCCACTCGGCGCCTACACTGGAACGGTCCTGGCCGGGAACCTGCTGTTTCTGAGCGGCACCGTGCCCATCGAGGCCGGGGTTCCGCGCTTCCAAGGACGCATCGGTGATGACCTCAATATCGAGGATGGACAACATGCAGCCCGACTCGCAGCGCTCAATGCCGTGGCACTGGCTAAGGCGCATCTGGGCTCCTTGAATAGAGTCAAGCAGATCGTGCGCCTAGGCGTGATTCTGCTGACGACACCCGAATTTCACGAACATCCAAAGGTCGCCGATGGCGCCTCTGAGTTGCTGGTCTCGGTATTTGGATCCGGCACACTTCCGACCCGGCGGGTGTTCGGAGTCAGCTCCATGCCGCTGGGCTTTTCCGTCCAACTCGAACTTATCTTCGAAGTCACCGACTGATCGGCAGGAGCCGCTCCCCATTTGAGCCGATCTCACTTGTCCGAATAGGAGCCGGGCGTACGCATAGTCTTGCGACTATGGACACGGGTGTTGATCGAGTGGAGGTATTTACCGTGAAGCAGGTGGCTGCGACCTGGACGTGTCGGCTCATCGCAGGCCGGCAATGCCCAGTTGCTTGCGCCGCCGCCCCCCCTCGTCGATGAAGGAGCGACCTAGGGGTATCGACGAATCACAGCGACGGTGAGCCGCGAGAGGTCTTAAGACAGGCCTCCCGAGGCTCAAGCACAAACGCGTGTACCGACTGATGCCGCAAAGCGGCCCGCTGCCGCGGCGCTACGCGGGATGAAGGCGCCCCGTGACTTTACCCGCAGCCATCAACCCGCGACGCGTGTCCAGGATTTCGATTGAAAATTGATCAGCTCTACCACTGGCCAACATGCGAGCCGCCGTCCACCCGCAGGACCTCACCGGTAACCTGGCCAGCATCGCACAGGTACAGCACGGCATCGACAATATCGCTGATCGAGGAGATTTGCCCCATCGGCTGCAGGCTCTTCAGGAACTCCCGCGGCGCGTCCTTGGTCATCGGCGTATCAACAATGCCCGGCGCGACCGCGTTAAAGCGGATGCCTTGCTTCGCGTACTCCAGAGCCAGGCTGCGGGTGATCGCCTCCAGGCCGCCCTTGGTGATCATCGGCACTGAGCCCAGCACCGCTGCGAGCGGATGATCCGCCGCCGACGAGGTGATGCTCACGATGCTGCCGGTAGAGTGCTGGGCCAGGAACTGCTTGACGACGCGCTGCGTCAGGTGAAGAAACCCTTCGATGTTCACCGAAACCAATGACCGAAGATCCGCAATCGTGTAATCGGTAAATGCCTTCGAAAAGAAGATGCCCGCGTTGTTGACGAGCACGTCAACCCGGCCAAAGCGAGACAAGGCGCTATCCAGAATCCGCGCCGCCGTCGCCGGATCCGCGATGTCTCCCGCGACCAGTACCAGCGAATCGGAGGTCGAAGAGAGAATGCTTGTCGAACAATCCCGGGCATTCGCCACAACGCCATAGCCACGATTTAGGAAAGCTGCCACCAGGCCGCCTCCGATGCCTTTCGAGGCACCGGTCACGATCGCTACTTTCTTTGCATCAGCCATATGTCACCTGTGAGAGTCTGCGGGGTCGCCCCGCGAAGCTCATCTGAGCACCGCGTCACGCCGGACTCCATTGCACCAAGGTGTCGCCAGGTGGTGGTCATGGAGACAGATGACGCGCGCTTCACCGAAGTCCCACGCGGGTCCACGAAGATGTATCTAGGGATTGCCGCACGGGAAGCCAAAACTCAAACTCGAGAAAACAGTTTCGAAATCCGTCTCCTCGGTACGGGGCAAGGGCTTTGTCCAGATGACGTTCACTAGCCAAGGGCCGAATTGCAGCATCGTGAAACTTGCCCGGTCGCGGGCGAATCAAGATGATCGGAAGCGCGTGCGACCCCACCCCTGATTGCACAAAAGCGTCACTCACAGACTGTAGTCATCATCCTGACTGCGACTGCGATCCCTTACCTTCGTGGCGGATTTTTCCGACTCTTCCCCGGAAGTCCCATCGAATCCATTGCAATAGGCCCGCCATCGCTCAATCGCCTGTTTCTTCACCTCCGCCGCCGAGACCTGACCCTCCTTTGCGCGCAGTGCCTTCCAGTTCTCGATTGCCCGTTTCGCAACTGCGGCCGGCGAGTCATCCATGGAACTCTCAATGTCCAGGTAGTCGTGGGCCAGCTCTTTGGGCCGGGCCCGCGACAGGATGGACTCCAGTTCGCGCCTGGCCACCGTCGGGTCGACTATTGCACCGCTCCCGCTCGCCCCGCTAAATTCATCTCGCGAGTAAAAGAGCGTGGCGGCGTTCCGATGCCGCGACAGGGCGACGTAGCTGGTATGCCGATCAAAGTAGCCGCTCGCGAGCACGTACGACCGATCCACCGTGGCGCCCTGAGACTTGTGCACCGTGGAGGCATAGCCGTGATCGAAATCTGCATAGTCCTTGGTTTCCACCGCAACACGCCTCTCGTCCGGTCCGTCCAGGCGCACCTGCAGCGCGCCGCTGCCGAGGCGCTCCACGGTTCCGAGCGTGCCGTTCCTGACGCCCAGACTCTTCTCGTTGCGCAGAAACAGGATCCGATCGCCGGCCGCGAACTCACGGTCACCGCGGGTGGTGTGAATGCTCTGTCCGGCCGCGAGCCTCCCCTCCCCTTTCAGGATCTCGCGCGCCTGCGCGTTCAAGGCCTTCACGGCATCACGCGTGTACGCCAGGATCACTTTCGACTCGCCGGGAGCCTGCTGACGATCCTTGGACCACGCCGCCAGAAGTTGCTGCTGCGCCTCCTCGCGCGTGGGCGCTGCAATAATCGCTCGGTGCGCGTCGTACGCCTGAAGCGCCTCCCCGGTGCGGCCACTGGCGAGCTGCGCAGTCGCCTCGCGGGCCCACCCGTCGCGCTGCCGGCGCACCTGGGTGAGTTCCACCATCCCCACCTGCCCGATCACGCCCCGAAACGCCGCCCCCGCCTCAATGGCCTGCAGCTGTTCCGGATCCCCCACCAGCACCACTTTCGCCTGTGCTCTCTGGGCTGCCGCAACCATGCGTTCGAGCTGCCGGGTGCCGATCATTCCTGCCTCATCAATGACGAGCACATCCTTGGCGGTGAGCGGATCCCGGTCCTGCTTCCACGAAGATTCATAGCTCGCGAGCGTGCGCGAGCGGATACCGGAGGCCTGCTGCAGGTTCTCGGCCGCAATCCCCGAAAGCGCTGCACCCTTGACCGTCAGTCCTTCGGCTTCCCAGGCCGCGCGTGCTGCCGCCAGCAGCGTACTCTTGCCGCTGCCGGCGACACCCACCAACGCCTTGAGATCCCCCTGATTCGTCAGGTGCCGGAACGCGTTTTGCTGTTCGGTACTCAAGGGACCTAGCGAGAGCCGCGACGCCTGGCGGGTCGGCGCCACGCCGTGAGCGCTCTGCCCAGCCATGACGCGCGTGCGCACCAGCAGCGACTTCTCCGTGTCCACCATCTCCCGGGTGCTGTACCGCGTGCGGCCCCAGTCATCCTTACCGAGAGCCACCAGTTCCGCCGAAGTGGTGACCTTGAGCATCGCGGCCTGGAACTGGTCTGCCCCCAAGGTCCGGGTGTGCAGGAATCTCGCGATGTCCCGCTCCGTAAAAGTCGAGCGCAGGTGGGTCATGGCCCGCAAGGCCACCGTGGGATCCGCCAGGATGGCTGCCCCGTTTTCCCGGGCGATCTGCTCCTGGGCAGCGATGCGCTCGGTAATGTGGGGCGGTAACTTCGCATCGGCCTGGCGGTCCTTCCCCACGCCGATCTTCCGACCCGGCTCCAGCTCACTGCCCTGGGCCTCCAGGGTCCGGTGGTCGATCCGGATCGCATGCCCCGCACGCGCCAGATGTTCATTGGCGGTCTCGGCCCAGGTCTCCCGCCACCTCAACAGTTCCGCCTTCGTGTTCCAGGACCTCGCCTTCGCGCCGAAGCCCTCTGCGGTCACCTCCCGCATCGTCAGCAGCACGTGCGCATGGGGATTATTCGGATCGTCCTCGTGGATCGAAAAGTCGGCGACCATCCCGCGGTTCACGAAATTCTGCTGCACGTAGTCGCGCAGCAACTCGACGTTCTCGTCGTGGGTCAGCTCCAGAGGTAGCCCGATCTCAAGCTCCCGGGCCAGCTGCGCATCCTTGCGCCGTTCGGTCGCCTCGACCTGATTCCAGAGGCGCTGGCGATCGGCCATCCACCCCGGAGCACCCTCGGGCAGGAGAATTTCGGAGTGCTCGATACCCTCCTTGCGGGTGTAGTCGTGCGTGCTCCCGTAGCGCTCATCCTCGAGCGACTCGCCGGAACGATAAGCCGCGGCGGCCACGACGCTTTGCCCCTTCGCGCGCGAGACGACCTTCGCTGACAGGTGGTAGATCGCCACGAGCCCTCCCTTTCCGACCTGCGCCACGTCGCGAAGCGACGTATAAGTGCGCTCTTCCGAATCTTGGCCTTAAGATGCTCCTCAATCTCAACTGTGGCAAGTGGCCGCGGCAGGGCATGGCGAGCTGCACCGAGCCGCCTGCGGCCGCAGCACTATGGTTCGATTCGCGCACCTTCTGGACAAGTCAGGACAGGCGAGTGGGTTCAACCTACCTCTGCGCGTGGTGCCGAGGCACCTGCCGCGGAGGCCCACATCACCCCCCTGTTGGGGCTTCCCATTGAGCGGCGGGCTGGACCCCCAGCCCGCCGCATTTTTAGCGCCACATAAAGGCGGAACAGCGGCCAGGTGCCGGTACAGGCGCGTCCGCGACGGAGGCCAAAATAGGTGATCGAAGGGAATACAATGTTCGGGAGCTTTCGCTCGGCTGTCAGTTTCAAGGCCGCAGAGAGTGAGCGGCTCCGGGCGGCCTGGGCAGCGGCGTGGCTCCGGGAATATCGCTGCCATACCCGGTATGTCTCGCTTCTGGCACTCGACACCGCCGAGGAACTTGAGCTGCGGTTTGCCTGGCTGGAATGGTGGGACGCAACCTGTGTGTGCCGCGAGGCGCTCCGTCGCCTCGAAGGCGCGCAGTTCTGACGGTTAAAGGATCGAGCCATGTCTGAGAAAACACCAAGATTCGATGCCGCCTACCTCGATCGCAGGCGCCGACAGCTGCTCCAGCTGCGCGAGGAGTTGCGCGGAACCGCGGCAGCGGCAGAAGGCGCCGAAGCTGACCTCAAGGCTGAATCCCGCGGTGCACCGCGCAAATACGAGGACGATGCCCAGCGCCTCGATGCGCTGGAAACCGAAGCAACCTGGTCCGGCGCGATGTGGTCCGACCGGCGCGGATCGAGCGGGCGCTGGCGAAGATTGCCGAAGGTACGTACGGCCTGTCGGATGTGAGCGGGCAGACGATCCCCCCCGACCGGCTCGAATCGCTACCGGATGCCCTCAATACCGTGGCGGAACAGGACGCGAGTGAGCAGGCGAGGTAGTGGTCCGGAGCATGCCTGCAATCTGCCCGGCTGCAGCGACGCTCCCTGAATCATCCGGATCATTTCCGTCCGAGTAATCCAACGGAGCGACTGCAGCGCTGGGAATACTGAAATGCGGGTTGAAAACGCGGCGCCAAACAGTCGTTGGAGCGTCGCGGCCTGGGTCACAACGGTGTGTCGCCCTACGTCGTCGGTGCCTTCTACAATGACCCACGCCTGTACGGCCGAGCGCCTCGCTGCACTACTACCCGCGCTCCCCGGAGTCCGCGCGCAGACGCGCCGCCATCGTCAGCAGATCCGCCAGCGTCCGGGCCTTCATCTTGCGCATCACCTTTCCCCGATGCGCCTTCACCGTGATTTCGCTGATACCGAGCGCGGCGGCCACCTGCTTGTTGAGCTGCCCGCGGGTCACCAGGGCCATCACATCACGCTCGCGACGGCTCAGGGTCTCCCGACGATCCTTGAGCATCTGCAGGGTGCGCTGCTCTTCCAGGTGCGTCCGGCTGTGCTCGACGGCGCTGACCACGGCCGCGAGCAGGGCTTCCGGGCTGAAGGGCTTTGTCAGGAACTCGGTTGCGCCCGCTTTCATCGCCTCGACCGTCATCGGAATATCGCCGTGGCCGGTGATGAACACAATGGGAAGAGTTGTCTGACCCGTTCCGACCAGTCGTTGCACCTCCAGCCCATTCAGGTCCGGCAGGCTCATATCGAGGATGAGGCAGGACGGGACCGGCTGGCGCGCATGCTTGAGGAATTCTTGCGCCGAGGCGAACACTTCGGGGCGAAATCCCGACTCTGCGACCATTGCCTGCAGGGCCTCGCGCAACGACACATCGTCATCGACCACGTACACGACGGGTTGAGGCTCGGCTACGCCCAATGCGCCCGTACCCGGGCGCCTCTCGACAGCATTCAAGGCAGTCTCCCCGATTCAGTTGGTACGCAGTGCCGCAGCGAGCGCCGAGCGCAGCTCCAACTCAGTGAACGGCTTGAGCAGATAGGCACTGGCACCTTTGGCAAGCACCGCAGCACGCACCTTCTCATCGCCTTGGGCGGTGATGAAGATGATGGGAATATTCCTGCCCTGCCGCAGCAACTCATCCTGCAATTCTGGGCCTGTCATCCCCGCCATCGCAACATCTAAAATCAGGCATCCCGTCTGCTCGAGCGCATCGGATGCCACGAATTCGTCGGCCGATGCAAAGGAGCGCGCATCAAATCCCAATTCATGCAGAAGATCCGGAAGTGACTCCCGAATCGATTCGTCATCATCGACTACCGATACCAATAGTCGCGGCACCACTTACGCATTCCCCGTCGGTGCAGCACCAAACGGGGGCACTGAATTCTCGCCCATTCGCAGATCTCTCATGGCTTGCATGGAGAATGCGCCAGTCCATGGGATCGCGCGCTAATACTAAAGTATCGGTTGGTGAACAGTCGGTCTCAGAAGGCTCTATTGCGGCTAGCCGGGGGGGCGACACGTGGCTCGGCGCCTTCGGGGTGCCCGCCGCCGCGAGATATTCGCCCACCGCCCCGCTGTGTCGCTCGTTCAGTCTTACGATCTGCCCTATCGCGAGGTCGTGCGTGCCCTCATCGCCGTCGTCAGCCGCACGTCGCGCCAGCGGCCGTGCGACCAGCAGTATGGTCTCATGGGCCTCCACCAACCGCGTGATCTGCAGCGTGGGGTCCTCCCGGCCCCGCGGCGCGCGCGCCAGGCGCGACTCCTCCGCAACGTCGCGCGGCACCGCCGCTGCCGCTCCGCCGAGCATCCGTACGCGCTCGCCCAGCGCATCCAGCAGGTCGGCCTGCTCTTCATGATGCCGGTCGAAAAGCAGGTGCAGCTGGTAGTAGGTCGCGCGCGAGGTCTGCCAATGGGCCTTCCGATACGCCGCGCAGAGCGCCGCCGTGTGTGCCATGAGCCTGCTCAGACCCAGCACTCCGTGCCGACGGACGCTCTCCGGCAGTCCGAGCCGCACCGGTGCCAGCGCACAAAATGCCTCCGCTGCTGCCGGGTGGTCCTGGAGAGAATTGATCGTTTGCATGGTCAGCCCGCGCCATGTGACAGGAGCACGACCACCGTCATCACGAAAACCGACGCGAGAGCCCCCACGCCCCATAAAGCCAGCGTGAGCCGGTCCCATGCGCGCAGACCCTTGCGGTCCTTCGGGCGTGGAATGGCCCGCGCAGCAACTCGCTCGGGCCAGGAGCGATCCTGCTGCCAGGTCGGCCATTGCGCCTGCCGCCGCCTGGCTCCCGGGTTGCACTCGCGCAGCTCCCGCAGCAGCGAAACTCGCGAATCCAGCACAGCGTACATCTCAACTTCGGGACGACCTTTGCTCATGACAATCTCCTTCGGGGAAACGTTACCGACCCGCCGCGGCGAGCTTGATGCCGCCGTCGCTACCGCCGTTGGCGGCGAGAATGCGCGCGATGCGTGTCTCCACGTCGGAGTCCACTCCCAGGCTGGTCAGTACCGGAAGCGGCACGCTGCGTACCTGGGTGGCGATCAACGGACCGGAAGTATCCCGGATGTCCACCGTCACGTCGGTCGACAGACCCACGCGTAGCGGATGTGCCCTGACCTCCCGCGGGTCCAACGCAATGCGCACCGGAACACGCTGCACGATCTTGATCCAGTTACCCGAGGCGTTCTGCGACGGCAGCAGCGCGAAAGCGTTGCCGCTACCGGCCGACAGGCCCACGAGCCTGCCGTGATACCTGACACTGCCGCCGTAGACGTCGGCGCGGACCTCAACCGGCTGCCCGACGCGCATGTCGGCGAGCTGCACTTCCTTGAAGTTGCCGTTGACCCAGACATCTTCCAGCGGCACGACCGCCATCAGCGCGGTGCCGGGTGCCACCTGCTGGCCCACCTGCACCGAGCGTCGCGCCACCACACCGGCCACCGGCGCGATGATATGCGTCCGCCGCAGCGCCAGCGCCGCATCCCGGACCGCCGCCTCCGCGGCGAGCACTTCAGGATTGTTGTCCACGGATGTGCCGTCGATCTTGACCGTCGTGGCCTTCAGCTGTTCACGTGCCTCACTCAGGTCCGCCTGTATCTGCTCGACATTGTCCTGGGTATGCGACAGCTCCTCGGAGGAGACGGCGCCATCCTGCAGCAGATTCGACCGGCGGCCATAGTCCGCCTGGGCGCGCCTCAGCCCGATGTCGCGATCCGCGATCTGCGCCCGCAACTGCGCGGCGGTTGCGAACAGGGTACGCACCTCGCGGACCGCACGCGCCAGCCTCGCCTCCGCGCTGCTCATGGCCACCTGGGCATCGGCGGGGTCCAGTTCCAGCAGCGTCTGGCCTCGTCCCACACCTTGGGTGTCATCGGCGCGCAGTTCCATCACCGTGCCTGGGACTTCGCTGGTGATCTGCACCAGATCCCCATCGACATAGGCGTCATCGGTGCTGACGTAATGACGTGCGACCAGGAACCAGTAGCCGCCATAGACAACGCCGGCGACCACTGCGACCAGGGCCAGAATGATCAGCCCGCGGCGGCGCTTGCCCGTGTTCTGGGCCGGCGCCGCAGGCGACGCGGTGGGTGGCGACGTTGCATTCTCGCTCATGGTGCTTCCCTGTGTGGATCGAAGCTGCCGCCTACGGCCAGCAGCAGACTGACGCGCGCGATGGCCTGGTCGGACACCAGCGCGACGTGTTCACGACGTGCGCCCAGCACCGCCGTTTCGGCATTGAGCACGGTCAGATAGGTGGACAATCCGGCCTGATAGCGCTCTTCCGCCAATCGATAGGCCGCTTCGGCATCCTCCAGCGCCCGCTGCTGTTGCACGAGCTCGACAGCCAGCGCCGTGACCAGACTCAACTGATCAGAGGTCTCGCGTACCGCCTGCAGAACGGAGTCGTTATACGCGGCCACCGCGGCGTCCAGTTCAGCAGCACTGCCGCGGTATTGCGCCCGCAGCCGTCCCGCATCAAACAGCGGCAGATGAATCGCAGGTCCGACACCGTAGGTCGTCGAGGCACCCTGGAACAGGTTGCTGAATACGCCGATGGAGCTCGTGCCGGCGAACGCGGCCAGATTGACGTCGGGATAGAATGCCGCCTTGGCGGCTGACTGCCCCGCGCGAGCCGCATCGATGCGGCTGCGGGCGGCGAGTACGTCGGGGCGGTGACCCAGCAGGTCCGCAGGCAGCGCTGCCGGCAAGGGCAGGACGACGGCCGGATCGAGCGTCGGCCGCAGCAGCCCTTCATAGGCCGCTGCGCCCTGCCCTGACAGAGCAGCGAGCTGGTGTACATTCAGCTGCGCGGCCGCCTGCGCCTGCAGCCACTGCACCTGAGCCTCGGGCACCGCGCCGGAGGCCTCCCGCAGCTCCACATTGGTATCCAGACCCGACCCCACCCGCCTGCGCGTGATCTCGAGGATGCGCTCGCGCTGCGCTGCGGTCCGCTGCGCCACGTCGGCCAGTGTGGTGTTGCGATACAGGTCAATGTAAGTCTGCGCGACCGCACCGCTCAACGCCAGCCGCGCGCTGGCTACGTCCAGCGTCGCGCCATTGGTTTGCGCCACGGCCTGTTTGATCAACGAGCTCTGGCGGCCCCAGAAGTCGAGATTCCAGGACAGATTCAGTCCTTCGCTGCCCAGCCACTGCGAGGTACCCGGATAGGGCTGCGGGATCGGATCACGACCGCTGAGGCGCTTACGGGTTTCCTGCGCGTCGAAGGAGACGTGAGGCGAGAGGCCCGCCCGGTTCACGTCCACCACTGACTGCGCCTCGAGTACCCGCGCCAGCGCCTGAGCCAGGCTCGGATTGTTCGCCAGGGCCTGCTGCATCAGCCGATCGAGCTGTGGATCCCCGAACGCGCTCCACCACCCGGGTGCCGGGACGGTCGCCGGCACCTGTGCTCCAAGACCCACAGTCGCGCCTGCGAGGGGCTGTTGCCGTGCTCCGAGTGTCGGCGTACCGATGCAGCCCGAGAAAACCAGGCACAACGCCATCACGGTCCAACTTGACGCTCGCATCCCTTTCTCCTCCCGCGATGGCCATGGCACCAGATCACCGTGCCGTGAACCATAGGACGTTGGTATCGCCACGGCGTGAACCGACGCAGTTGATACCAATGGCCAATAACGCCCCCGCGCGCGCTCTGCTTTGATTCGTGGCCAGTGAACGAGGTCTGCAATGAACGATCTGGTGGCCGCGGTACTTGAGGCACACGGTGGCGAGCGACAGTGGCGCAGCCATGAATGCGTCAGCGCCGACATCCTCACCGGCGGCGGTCTGATGGCACTGAAGGGTCTGAATCCGGTTCCGGTGCGCCGGCGGGTGACGGTGTGGATGCACGACCAGCGCGCTTCGCTCGTGCCGTTTGACGCGGCGGACCAGTGCACGATGTATGCACCGGACCGCGTCGCCATCGAAAAGCTCGACGGCACCGTGATGGCCGAGCGACTCGCACCGCGCGACTCCTTCGCGGGCCATCAGATGCAGACCCTCTGGGACCGGCTGCACTGGGCCTACTTCAGCGGTGAGGCGCTGTGGACCTACCTCAGTACGCCGTTCCTGCTGGCCTCGCACGGTGTGCGGGTCGAGGAGCTCGAGCCGTGGGTGGAAGGTTCCCAGACCTGGCGCGTGCTCAAGGCCTGCTTCGGCGGCTCAGCCGAGACGCACAGTCTCACCCAGGAGTTCTTCTTCGGCGAGGATCTGCTGCTGCGCCGGCATGACTATCGCGTCAATATTGCGGGCGGTTTTGCGGCCTCTCAGCTGACCTCCGACTATATCGATGCCGGCGGCATTCGCCTGCCGTCGCGGCGCCGCGCCTACCTATGCGGCCCGGACCGCAGGCCGGTACTGGACATGCTGATGCTCTCGCTGGACATCAGCGTGGTCGAGTTCGAATAGGACAGTCCCGATGAGCACGGACAGGCTTCATCAACTGCTCAATGCCGACCCCCTCGAGTTCGCCACCACTTTCGGCGAGGCGAGCTGCCGGGTCAGCGAGGCCCCGCCGGCAGAAGGATTGCCGTTGTGGATGGAAGGTTGGGTCACACCGGCGCGCACGGGCTACCTACTAGGCGAAGGCGAATTCATCTACAGGGGCCGCCTGCGCCGTTTCCACTTCTCGGTTCTGCCGCTCCCCGGCGGGGACTGCCGGACACTGCACGCCTCAGGAACGATCACCCGCCTGCGGCGGCTGTCACAGTTCAACGGTACTTACCTATCGGAGGAATCCGCGCAGGCGCCGAATCCCGGCCGCCCCAGGAAGCGGCTGCGGAACGAAAACGGTGTGGTGATCCATCTGATGCATCCGGAGCGCTTCCGACCGTTCAACACGCCGTACGGCGGCTTTCATATACGGCTTTAGCCGAAGGTGAACGAGTAGGCTTCGGCACCTGCCTGTGCAAACTCGATCTCGAATCGCCGATCCATGACCGGAGCGCGCTGGCGCACCAGCTGATACATCCGCGGCTGGCTGATCGTGCCATTCCCGTCCGCATCCACATCCAGGCCGTGGGCATCCCCAGGCGGTTGACCGTCGATCGTCACCCGGAACCGCACTGCGGTCCCGGCCGCGCCCGGCCCCATCACCAGATGCAGGTCCCGTGCGTGAAACGCGTAGGCGATTCGCCCGCCGGCGTTCATGAGGGCAATGGACTGTGCGCCGACCACCCAGGTACCTGCCAGCGCCCAATGGTTCATTCCCAGCAGCGCCGGCGCCCTGAATTGGCAGGGCTCATTCGGGAGCGGCCGGCCGTTGGAGACGAACCGCTCGCTGCGGCCGTAGCCAAGATAGCTCTCCGGGGATTTCAGGTTGGCGAAGTCCGGTGAGGCCTCCACACCGCTGCCCTCCACGGACACCAGCGCTGCGCCCACCTCCGAGGCACCCGCCTCCCTGAGCAACTGCTGGATGTTGCGCTCACCTTGCGCGTAATCGCCCTCACCAAAGTGGTGATAGCGGATCCGCCCGCGCGCATCGATGAGATACAGCGCCGGCCAGTATTTATTTTCGAAGGCGTTCCACAGCTGGTACTGGTTGTCGATGGCGATCGGGTAGCCCAGGTCCATGTCCTGGACCGCGCGCCTGACATTGTCGATCACAGTTTCGAACTGAAACTCCGGAGAGTGCGCGCCGACGACAATGAGGCCCTGATCGCGGTACTTCTGCGCCCAGGCCCGCACGTAGGGCAGCGAGCGACGCCAGTTGATACACGAGTAGGTCCAGAAATCAACCAGCACCACCTTGCCCAGCAGTTGCCCGCCCGACAGCGGCGCTGAATTGAGCCACGCCGTACTCCCGGCCAGCGAGGGTGCTTCGCCTTCTATCGGTAGGCGATCCGGGTTGCGCGACATCGCCCATGTGAGCGGCCCGGACCCCATCATGCCGGCACACAGCATTCCGCCGAGGCCGCGCGTGACCTTTCTGCGCTCAGAGTCCATCGGCGTCGATGACCGCCTGCGCGAAGGCCTGCGGTGCCTCCTGCGGCACGTTGTGGCCAACGCCGGGGAAAACCCGATGCGCATACGGACCGGTGAACTTGCTGCGATAGCCTGCCCCGGATGCCGCAGGGCCATCAAAATCGCTGCCGATGGTGAGCGTCGGCACACCGATCGTGGGCGCCTTGCTGAGTCTGGCCTCCAGATCGTCATATTCGGCTTCGCCATTCGCCAGGCTCAGCCGCCAGCGGTAGTTGTGGATCACGATCGCCACGTGATCCTCGTTGTCGAAGGCAGCGGCGCTGCGCTCGAAGGTCGACTCGTCGAAATTCCAATTCGGTGAACTGTTCTTCCAGATCAGCCGCGCAAACTCGCGCCTGTTCTGCGCGTATCCCAATCGACCACGCTCGGTCGCGAAATAGTACTGATACCACCAGCCCCACTCGGCCGCCGGCGGCAGCGGGTGCGTATTGGCCTCCAGGTTGGTGATGAGATAGCCGCTTACGGGCACCAATGCCTTGCAGCGCTCGGGCCACAACGTCGCCACGATGGCCGCCGTCCGGGCGCCCCAGTCATAGCCGCCGACGATGGCCGACCGGATCTTCAGCGCGTCCATCAGGGCCACGACATCCTGGGCGACCGCCGTTTGCTGGGCGTTGCGTATGGCGCCGTGCGACAGGAACCGTGTCGTGCCATAGCCGCGCGAATACGGCACGATCACCCGGTAGCCGGCGGCCGCAAGCGCGGGCGCCACATCCACATAGCTGTGGACGTCGTAAGGCCATCCGTGCAGCAGAATCACGGCGGGCCCATCGGCTGGTCCGGCCTCCGCGTAGCCGATATTCAGCACGCCGGCATCGATCTGTCTGAAGGATCCGAACGAGGTATGGCTACCCGGCCGGATGGCGGGGACGGTGGCGCTCGATGCTTTCGCCACTGCCGGTGAGGCCTCGGCCAGGACGGCCATCTGGGCCGCCGCCAAAGCCATTGCCCCGCCGCTGATGAAGCGGCGTCGGTCAACGTTTCGCGGATGAGTCATATCGGCTCCCTGTGGTTCATCGGTGCAGCAGCCGGATGCCGCGCACCATCATTGCCATGGCCAGCACGATGATCAGCAGCGCAAACATGCCGGAGGTTGCGACAAAGGTTTCCGCGCATCTGCCGATCGTCATCCGCAGCCGAGGTGGGACTTCGAACTGTTGTAGGGCTGTCACGCTCACTCCCTGGCGTCGTTTGAATCGACGCAGTGCCAGGTCTACAGCGATGCGACGACGCAGTCGATACCGTTTGGCGATGCATTGGTATCGGTCAATACGTTGGTATTGCAGCTTGCGTTGAGCCAATACCTTTGGCTCATGGAGGGGGGCTGCGAGCTGTGATGTGATCGTTCGCGGATCGAGAGGCCTTATCCGCACCGCAAGGAGCCACAGATGTCCGCCCGCCCGAACACGGATCGTGATGCCACCGCCGCTGCGTTCCATCAACCGGATCAGGAACGTTTCCAGGTCATCCGCAGCGAGGATGTGCAGTGGAAACCCTTTGAGGCCTTTCCGCCGGCGGCGCGTCTTGCCGTCCTGGTGGGGGATCCGACCCGCGCAGGACCCTACGTGATCCGGGTGAAATTGCCGGCCGGCACGAAAATGCAGCCGCACCGGCATCCCGAGGACCGTATCTACACCGTGATTTCCGGGGTGTTCTATATCGGCCTCGGCACCGAGTTCGACGAGACCCGACTCAGCGCGCATGCCCCCGGGAGCGTCGTGGTCCTGCCGGGCAACCAGCCACATTTCCATTGGGCGAAATCCGGCGAGTACGTCACTCAGGTGACGGCCATCGGTCCACTGGGGCTGGCGTACCTGGATCCGATGAATGATCCGCGAAGTGGCTCGGAAGGCTGGCCGTGAGCAGCCCGAGCCGATCCTCCGGAGCGCCGTGGGCCATCGTGATCGCCGATGATCATGGCGCGGAGTCAGGTGTCGACCGGGAGGGCGCTGGGCATGCGGTACCGCTGCAATACTCGCCACTGAACGGCAGGCGCACCCTGTTTCAGGATGCGCTGCAACGCGCGCTGCGCGTGGCGCCGGCATCGCAGGTGCTGGTCACGGCGCGCGATGCATGCCGCTTCTACTGGGAGCCGGCACTGTGGTTCATACGTCCCGAACACCGTTTCATCAGTACCGAGGCGGGCCTTTCCTGGCTCACGACGGCCTCGGCGATCCTCGCCATTGCCTACCAGGCCCCGGACAGTGTCGTCACCCTGCTCCCGGGACGCTGTTACGTCAGCCACGAGGACACCCTTACCGCAGCGATCGACCGGGCTATTTCATTGCTACCCCTCACCCCCGAGCGCGTGATCAGCCTGGGCATGCAGGATCTGGACGACAGCCTCGATGAGGACTATCTCGTTCCGCAGCAAGGCGAGCTGCAGTTCCTGCAGACACTGCTGGGTGTCGCACGGCGTCCGGTGCACTGGATTGCGCAGTATCTGCGTGCCGAAGGCGCCCTGGTGGCATCGCGCGTGACCTGCAGCTACGCACGCACCCTCGCCGCGCACATCTCGCTCGTTTGGCCGGGGCTCGCCTCACGACTGCTCGAGAACATTGTGGCGCCCAGCCCGGTACACCGTGAGGGCGGTGTGCGCACGCAGGTGCCGCCCGGTCTGCCCAGGGTGATCCTGCGGTCTCGCCATTGGTATCCTCCGACCCTGCCGCAACGTGCACTGCGCGTCAGATCGTGCGGGTGGAGCGGCCTGCGGACCGGGCGCGCGGTGGCCCGAGTGCGTGCGTTCGTGTCCTCACCGCTGCCGCAATTGCCCGCCGCGGCCATGGCGCCCCGCGAAGCCGCTGTGGATCATCGACTGGATTTCTGAGGGACTGCTCGTCACGCGGTGGTGACGCCCTGGCTGCCGGGTCACAGTCAGAAGGTAGTGCGGCGCAGTCTGATTGCCATGTTCACGAGGGCCGCCAAGGACTTCGCCTGCATCTTCTCCATGACGCGGCCGCGGTGCGATTTGACTGTGATTTCACTGATCCCCAGCTCACTGGCAATCTGCTTGTTGAGACGCCCGGCAACCACCAGGGCCATGATCTCGCATTCGCGCCGGCTGAGCGTGTCGTAGCATCGCTGCAGCCAGCGCAGCTCACCCTCGTGGCGCAGAGCCGTTTCGCTGTGGGCGATTCCTTGTCGAATGGCGCCCAGCAGCTCTTCATCACGGAACGGCTTGCTCAGCACCTCGAGCGCACCCCCCTTCATGGCTTTCACGGCCATGGCCGGGTGGCCGTAGTAGGTGATGAAAATAACCGGCATATGCGCCTCGCTCGCAGCCAGGTGCTGCTGCAGACCCAGACCATCCAGGTGTGGCAGCCGGTAGTCCAGTACCAGACATGACGGCGACTCATCGCGGGGATGCGCCAGGAACTCCTCCGCAGAGGCGAAGGCGTGGGTGTGCCACCCCGCGAAGCGGATCATGGATTCGAGTGACTCGCGCATCGAAATGTCATCGTCAACCACGAAGACGCTGGGTGAGGCAGGCATGTCATGTCTCCCGTGAATCAATGAAGGCGCTGGATACGGAACGCAGCATCCAGGGCTGCGATCAGGGCAGTGTCGCTGAATGGCTTGAACAGACACTCCACCGCCCCCTCGGACAGCAACCGCGACCGCAGCTCCTCGTCAGAGTGGGCAGTGATGAAGATGGTCGGGACCGCGAGTCGTCGATCAGCGAGTTCACGGATGAACTCCGACGCCGTCATCCCGCGCAGGAAAATGTCGAGGATGAGGCACCGTGTGTCCCTGGCCCGATCTGACACCAGAAACTCCTCCGCTGAGGCGTAGACCTCCACCACATAGCCCAGTTCGCGCAGCAGAGCCGGCAGCGACTCGCGCACCGATTCATCGTCATCGACCACCGACACGAACGCACTGCTGCTCATCGCTGTTCCAGGCTCAAGGTGCGCGCACGATCCCGCGGCACGAAACCCGGATCCGGCAGGCTCGGACACTCACACGGGAGGCAGAAACAGAACGTGGCGCCCGGCCCCTCGTTGGCCATGGCCCACAGCCGCCCACCGTGTCTGTCGATGATGGTCCGGCTGACGGCAAGACCGATCCCCATGCCGCCACTCTTGGTCGTAAAGAACGGCTCGAACAGTCGGGCTTCATGCGCCGCGAAACCCGTCCCAGTGTCCTCGACCGACAGCCGCACCCGCTCGACGCCCTCCCATTCAGTGCGGATCATCAGCCGGCGCGGGCGCTCCTCGATGCTGTCCATGGCATCGGCCGCATTGAGAACCAGATTGAGAACGACCTGATACAGCTGGATGCGATCGCCCCGCACGCAGGGCAGTTCCTCGGTCAGTTGCGTGCCGATGGCAATCCGACGGCACTGCAGGTCGCCATACGCCAGGGCCAAGGCCTCCTGCACCAGTTCGTTCAGGTTCGCGGTCTCATCGTCCGCGGTCTTGCGGGTAAACAGCGCGCGCAACCGCGTGATGACATCCGAGGCCCGATTGCCGTCACGAAGCGTGCGCCGGGCGGTTTCACGCGCGCCAGCAAAATCCGGCGGATCTGCCGCCAGCATCCGTAGACAGGTGCTCGCGTTGGTGATGATCCCCGACAGGGGCTGCTTGATCTCGTGCGCGATCGAGGCGGACAGGGACCCCAGGCTCATCACGCGGGCCGCGTAGGCGAGATCCGCCTGCGCCTGCGCCAGGGCCTGCTCGCATTCGCGCTGCGCGCTCACATCCTGGACGACACCGATGACACCCGGGCGGCCCCGTGAATCGCACACACCGCGCGCTGCCAGCTGGATGTGGCTGACGCACCGATCCGTCGCGAACAACCGGAACTCCACCGCGATGGCGCCTGCACCGCGACCGGCCTGCTCGAGGCCTGCGCGTAGCGGTGCCGCGTCCTCCGGATGAACCCGGGACAGCAAGGTCGCGAGCGTCCTCGTGCCTGCGTCGTCGATTCCGAGGAGGTGGTAGAGCGGCTCCGCACCGCTCAGCTCGCCGGTCGCGGGACACCAGCTGATCCACTGGAGGGAGACCCTATCTGCGGTGACTGCCAGGACCATAACGAGCCGCCTTAAATCACTTATGACTGGATTAATAGTCATAAGCATAAGTTTGTCAACTCGAGTGATGAAATCTGCGACGGTCGCATTCGGGAATTCCGCAAGGATCCAGGCGCTTTACGCTCATTGACCATACTGTTAGGCAAAAGCGGCATTAGGTGTATGATCGGGAAATGGCGACGACGGGCAGCAGTCAGCAGGCGGTTCTGAACCATCTGCTCGAGAACAAGGCGGGCAGCACTCTGGAGGAGCTGGTCACCGCGGTCGGCCTCAGCCGCACGGCCGTCAATCAGCATCTGCTGGCGCTGGAAGGCCAGGGCTCCGTCCGTAAAACGACCCCGCGCAAGACCGCCGGGCGCCCGCAGCACGTCTACGTGCTGACCGAGGACGGCGCCAACCTTTTCCCCAAACAGTACTCCTGGTTCTCCAAGCTCATGTTCGAAACGCTGCGCGAGCAGGTGGGGGAGGAGAAGGCCTCGCAGTTCATGTACGACCTGGGCGTCAAGCGCTCGGCGGCGCTGATTCCGCGCCTGATCGGCAAGAACCGCGCGGAGCGCATCGAAGAGATCGTGAAGATTATGAACGAGACCGGTTTCGTGGCCAAAAGCTACGGTCCGCCCGGGTCTGAAAAGCTCCCGCGCGTGGAGTGCCGCAACTGCGTCTATCACGACCTCTCGAAGCAGTATCCGGAAGTGTGCCGCTTCGACATCGGCTTCCTCTCGGGCCTCATGGGCGCGGAGGTTGAGCATTTAGCGTGCATGCAGCGCGGCGGTGACGCTTGCCGCTTCCGGTTTATTCCCCCAGCATAGCCGTACCCGTACGGCCTGCCTTCGCACTGCCGGCGGCATCACGTCGCAGGTTGGTGCGCGGCAGCAATGGCCATCGATTTCACCCTCAGCAGCGCCCAGCAGCGACTGCAGCGCAATGCCCGGGAATTTGCCCTCGAGATCCTGCAGCCGCTGGTCAAGGCCGCCGATGAGGAGCCCGACACCCAGAAGGCCTTCCAGAGCCTCAAGGGTGCCTACATCGAGTGCCACAAACTCGGCTTCGCCATGGGCTTCCTGCCCAAGCAGTACGGCGGCGGTGGCGTCAGCAACGTGGATCTGCAGATCGTCGCCGAAGAAATCACTGCCGTGGACCCCGGCTTTGCGACCATCCTGCTGGTCAACGGCCTGGCCCTCATGCCCGTCGCCTGGTTCGGCACCGAGGAGCAGAAGCGCAAGTGGATCGGCGATGCCACCAGCGATCCGCGCGGGGAGTTCATCGCCGGCTGGACCGTGAGTGAGGGCGCCGGCACACCCGGCGGTACCGCCAATTTCGATCACCCCGGGGCGCAGCCCACCGGTATCGGGCTCACTGCCACCCACGATAAGGGTCGCGGCGAGTACGTGCTCAACGGCATGAAGTACTGGCCCTGCAACGCGGGGGGCTGGGACCTGCAGGGCGCCAACGTCAATGTCTGTATCGTCCGCACCGATCCCAAACGCGGTGGCAAGTCGGGCCTGAGCGGCATTCTCGTGCCCCGCGGGACGCGCGGAGTGACCTACCACCAGCCCATCTCCAAGCTCGGCCACCGCTTGTGCCAGAACAATTCGATCGTATTCGACAACTGCCGGGTCCCCGAGGAAAACCTGTTCGCCAAGGGCGACGGGGATCTCATCATCAGCAAGGCCTTCACCTGGTCAGGTCCCGTGGCGGCCATCGCCGCGGTCGGTGTCGCCCGCTCGGCCTACGAGTACGTGCTGCAATGGTCCAAGACCTACACCGCCGGCGGCAATGTGCCCATCCTTCATCACCAGGCCGTCGGTTATCTGCTGGCGGAAGTCGCCATGAAGATCGAAGCCTGCCGCGCCTTCTCCTGGAAGGCCGCCCACTACCTCGACCAGTACAACTCCGAGGGCCACGCCGTGGGCGCCATGGCCAAGGTGTTCTGCGGCGAGACGCTCTTCCAGGCCGTCTTCCGGGTCATGCAGGCCATGGGCGTGAACGCCCTCGACCGCCGCCATCCGGTCGAGAAATTCCTGCGCGAAGCGGCGGTCTTTCCGCTCTACGACGCCGGCAACATCGGCATGCAGATGCGCAAGATCTGGGGCGTGATGCTCGATACGGACTTCGACCCCCGGGCGATTGCGGATTCGCGACCCATGGTCTTCAAGAAGTCGATGGAAGGGGTGGGCACGCAGGTCAGCCTCGAACCCGCCCCGCCGCGGGCTGTCCCCGGCGGCAAACGCGCGAGGCGCAAATCCGGCTGAGCCGCAACCAAGGTGCAATTGATCCGATCGGGCGCGCCGCGCGATAAACCAGCCATGACACGCATCGCCCGCCTGCTGCTGCTCGCCGCCCTGCGCAGCTGCCCCGACCTTCGACATCACCCTGCCGCCGGATTACCGCGACTGGCGGCTGATCACCATCGCCCACGAAGCCGGCGACTTCAATGATCTGCGGGCGGTGCTGGGCAACGACATTGCTCTCGAGGCCTTCCGGAACAACAGGCTACCATTCCCTGATGAGACGGTGATTGCGCGACTGGCCTGGCGCCATGAATCCTCGCCGGCCAACAACGCCGTCTTTGGCCACGCGCAGTCTTTCGTGGCCGGCGCACCCACCAACGTGCAGCTGATGGTCAAGGACTCGGCGCGCTATGCCGCAACCGACGGCTGGGGATTCGCGCAGTTCAACGACGGCAAAGCGGTGGCGCCGGCGG
>Ga0302314_10000896_pt1 | contig 55419 bp, 49 predicted proteins | sample III_Palsa_N2_3_FD_200533 | JGI IMG/M metagenome (GOLD analysis project Ga0302314, IMG submission 200533) | Peat permafrost microbial communities from Stordalen Mire near Abisko, Sweden - III_Palsa_N2_3 | ecosystem: Environmental > Terrestrial > Soil > Palsa > Peat permafrost | place: Sweden... | reverse complement strand
GTCGACGTGGACGAGGTGCTAGCCCTTTTCATGCATGGGTTTGGCCGTTTTCTGGCCGGGCGCGGGTTCGAATTCCGCGTGGACCGGTTCGCGCTTTTTCAGAACATCTATGAGCCGGGGTCCGCGGTCCATCTGGATATCGAGATCGGCCGCGGCCTGTTCGACGACTTCTTCCGATTCGCCGCCGAGGACATCGATCCGGCGCCTGGCGCGGCCGATTCGCTGGCCGAACTGGCGCGCCAAGCGAATATCGTGGTCTTGACCAACGCGCCCGACTACGCCCGTGAAGCGCGGGCCAGGTGGCTCATTCAGCACGGCATGGACTATCCGATGATCATCAATTCGGGGCTGAAGGGCGAGGCCGTGGCGTCGCTGGCGGCGCGGACGCCGCACCCCACGGCCTTCATCGACGACCTGATCCACAATCTGAACTCCGTGGAGGCCAGCGCGCCGGCCGTGCACCGGTTCCAGATGGTGGCGGACCCCAGGCTGCGTCCGCTGGCGCCCACCGCGCCGGAGCGTCATCGGCGCATCGACGACTGGCCAGCGCTGCAGCGCGCGGTGGCCAACGCCCTGGGATTTCCGCGCGCATGATCCGCATCGGCGTCGACTTCGGCGGGACCAAGATCGAGGCGGCGGCCCTGGACGCTGAAGGTCGCTTCCTGGCGCGTGTTCGGGCGCCCAATCCACGCGCCTATGAGGCGTCGCTGACGGTGGTGGCGAGCCTTGTTCGCGAGGTGGAGACCCAGGCGGGCGCCGGCGGCAGCGTCGGCGTGGGTTCACCGGGTTCTATTTCACGGCGCAGCGGGACCATCCGCAACGCCAACAGCATCTGGCTGAACGGACGCCGCTTCAAGGAAGACCTGGAGCGGGTGCTGAACCGCCCCATCCGACTGGCCAACGACGCCAACTGTTTCGCGCTATCCGAAGCCATCGACGGCGCGGCGAAGGGCGCGAGCGTGGTGTTCGGCGCAATCCTGGGCACCGGCTGCGGCGGCGGCGTGGTGGTGGATGGCAGAGCCCTGATGGGCCGCAACGCCATCGCCGGCGAATGGGGCCACACGCCCTTGCCCTGGCCCAAGCAGAGCGACGGCCCGTCATTGACCTGTTGGTGCGGACGCGAAAATTGTCTGGAGCTGTTTATCTCCGGCACGGGCCTGGAGCAGGATATGCACCGCCAGACCGGCGCCAGTCTGACCGCCGCGCAGATCGTGGGCGCCGCGCGAACGGGCGAGCTTCAGGCGGCGGCGGCTCTTGATCGATACATAGACCGCTTGGGGAGAGCGCTGGCGGTTCTGGTCGATATTATCGACGCTGATGCGATCGTTCTGGGCGGCGGCATGTCCAACGTTGCGGAACTCTATGATCGCGTGCCGGAAATCGTGGCCGGCCGCATATTTTCGGACGCCTTCGAGACCCCGATCCTGCGCGCCAAGCACGGCGATTCGTCGGGCGTGCGCGGGGCGGCCTGGCTTTGGCCGGCGTCATGACCACCCTGTGCCGCGACTGCTTTCGACTGGACGAGGCCAAGACCAGCCGCTGCCTTCGTTGCGCCTCGCCGCGACTGATCTCGCATCCCGAACTGACCCGGCTGACCATCGCCCATCTGGACTGCGACGCCTTCTACGCCTCGGTGGAAAAGCGCGACCGGCCCGAGGTGCGGGACCAGCCGGTGATCGTCGGCGGCGGCGTGCGCGGGGTGGTGACGACCTGCTGCTACATCGCCAGGGTCTATGGCGTGCGCTCGGCCATGCCGATGTTCAAGGCGCTGAAGCTCTGTCCCGACGCCGTGGTGATCAGGCCGGAATTCACTAAATACCGCACTGAGAGCGCGCGCATCATGGCCAAGCTTGGCGCGTTGACCCCCCTGGTGCAGCCCCTGTCGCTGGACGAGGCCTGGCTGGATCTGGCCGGGTCGGAGCAGCTGCACGGGGGTCCGCCGGCGGTGGTGTTGGCCAAAGTCCAAGCCGAGATCGAGCGCGATATCGGCATCACCGTCTCGATCGGCCTGGGCGCCAACAAGTTCCTGGCCAAGATCGCCTCGGACCTGGACAAGCCGCGCGGCTTTTCGGTGATCGGCGCGGCCGAGGCGAGAGACTTTCTCGCGCCGCGCCCCGTGTCCATCCTGCCCGGGGTCGGACCGGCCTTCTCGAAGGGGTTGGAAAAGGCCGGATACCGCACCGTCGGCGACCTGGCGCGGGCCGAGCCCAAGACCCTGGCCGACCGTTGGGGCGTCTATGGCCTGCGTCTTTCACAGCTGGCCCAGGGCCTGGACGCCCGCGTTGTCGACCCCGACCAGGACCGCAAGTCGATCAGCGCCGAGACCACCTTCAACGACGACATTAGCGCACTGGACGATCTGGAGGACCAGCTCTGGCCCCTATGCGACCGGGTCGCCCGCCACGCGCGCAAGGACGCCGTCGCAGGTCGCGTGGCGACCCTCAAGCTGAAGACCGCCGATTTTCGCCTGGTCACCCGCCGCCGCACCCTGGCCGTACCCACCCAGACCGGCAAGGCGCTGTTCGCCGTCGCCCGCGAACTGCTGGCCGTCGAGGCGAAGGGCGCCAAATACCGGCTGATCGGCGCGGGGCTCTCGGACTTCGTCGACGCCGCCCAGGGCCTGGACATGTTCGCCGAAGAGGAACGCCGCGCCCGCAAGAGCGAGAGCGCCATCGACGCGCTGCGGCTGAAGTTCGGCGCGGACGCGGTCAAGTCGGGCCGTTCGCTGAAAAGCGGGCGCTGAGCAGGCTTAGGCCTTTGGCGCCCGAGCTTCGGTAAGCACCGCCCAAACAGCGTCGCGTATCTCAGGATCATGCCCGCTCCAGAGATCACGGGCGGAGGGATTGCGACCGGCCGCGCGGATGGAATCCATCACCGCATCCGCCGACTGAATACGCTGGGCTTCTTCGAGCTGGCGCAGATAGTCCCACGTCGTAAGCGGGATCAGCTTCGCCGGATCGATAACGATGAGACGCTCGGCGCCGCGATCATCGATGAGCATCAGGGCGCGCTCGTCCTCGGCGAGAGGGTAATTGCGGATGACCTCAAGCGCCGCCCGCTCACCCAGGTCGCGGACCAAACGCCGGCCGTCCGCTTCTCGCAATGTCATCTCATCGAGAAAAATCGCGGTCGGTTCGATCCTCACGGCGTCCAGATGCGCGCGATACCAGTCAAGGATCTCCTGGGCGCCGAGCTTGCCAGCCGAGGCGGTCGCTTCGTGGAACACCGCGTCCGGGATAATCACGGGCAGCGCCGGGTAGATTAGATAGTCGAGAGTTCCGGCCGCCGCCAACGAGATCAACGGCGCCGCATCCGTAACGACGATCCGAACTTCAACCACCATTGCGCAGCCTCGGCTGCAGGATCGCGGTCGCCTGGGCCAAGCTCCGGTCTCGCGCCGGGCTTTCTTGAGGCTTTGGAAAGGGAAGATCACGCTGGGAAAGTTCAATGATTAGATCAGCGTAGTCGTGCAACCCGATCCGATCGATGGCCGCGCGCGTACCGAGACGACCAGCGGCATAGTCGTTCAAGGCTTTGAGCTGTGCTGGGTCCAGAGCGCGCATGACTCATCATAGACCATCGGCCTAGGGGGTGACGACCCCCGCCCTGAACGCTATGACCTAGGGCCCAGCAGGAGGCCCCATGTCCAACGTCGAACAACGCCTGTCCGCCGCCGGCGTCGTATTGCCGAATCCCAATCCCCCGGTCGCTAACTACGTGCCCTTCGTGCGGTCAGGCGCCCTGGTCTACATCTCCGGCCAGGTCTCGGTCGACACCGGCGGAGGCGTGCGCGGGGTGGTCGGCGAGGACGTCGATCTGGAGGGCGCGATCGCGGCGGCGCGGATCTGCGGGATCAACCTTCTCGCCCAGATGAAGGCGGCCTGCGACGGCGATCTGGACCGGGTCGTGCGGGTGGTCAAGCTGGGCGGATTCGTCCAGGCCGGACCGGCCTTCTTCGACATTCCCAAGGTGGTCAACGGCTGTTCCGACGTGATGGTCGAGGCCTTCGGCGACGCTGGACGTCACGCCCGCTCGGCGGTGGGGGTCTATCGGCTGCCGATGAATTTCGCCGTGGAGGTCGACGCGGTGGTGGAAGTCCGATGAACCTAGTGGTCGAAACCGACCCCCAGGTCCGCTTCGGCGAGGCCTGGACGCGGCTGTTCGATCCGCCGGTGGCGCACCGAGGGCTTTGGAGCCACGACGGAGCGCCGGAAAACTCGCTGGCGGCGTTCCAGGGCGCCTGCGCGCACGGCTACGGCATCGAGCTGGATGTCCAGTTGTCCGCCGATGGCGAGGCGATGGTGTTCCATGACGCCCGCCTGGCTCGCATGACCGGCGCGGACGGCCGCGTCGGCGACCACACCGCCGCCGATCTCGGGAAACTGAAACTGGCCGGCACGGACGAGACCATCCCCACCCTGGCCGAGACCCTGACCCTGGTCGGTCACCGCGCCATGGTGCAGGTCGAGGTGAAGACCTCGGCCGGCGATGTCGGCGCCCTGGAACGACGGGTGCACGAGGTGCTGATCGACCACAACGGCCCGATCGCGGTGATCGGCTTCAACCCCTATTCGCACGGCTGGTTCGCCCAGCACCACCCCAACATCCTGCGCGGCCTGGACAGCTACGGCTACGCCGACGAGGGTGCGCGCAAGATGGCGCCGGAACAGCGACGGGCCTACGCCAACCTGGAGCACATCACGATCGCCAAGCCGCACTTCCTGGCGCTGGGGGTCGACATGCTGCCCAGCCCGCGGGCGGCGGCGCTGCGGGCCAAGGGTTATCCCATCGTCGCCTGGACCGTGCGCTCCCCCGCCGAGTGGGAGCGGCTCAGCGATTGCTGCGACAACCTGATCTTCGAGGGTTTCGCCGCGTGATCGTGGTCAAACCGGCGGTGAAGATTCACGGCCGAATTCGCGAAATCGGCCGGGCGGCCTGGGACGCGTGCGCGTCGGCGCCAGAACATCAAGCCAACCCCTTTATTTCCTACGATTTCCTGGACATTCTCGAAGAGACTAACTGCGCTGTGGAACGCGCCGGCTGGGGGCCGCGCCACATCAGCGTGGAGGACGAGACGGGCCAGATCGCAGCGGTCATGCCGCTCTATCTGAAGTCCCACAGCCAGGGCGAATACATCTTCGACCACGCCTGGGCCGACGCCTATGAACGGGCCGGCGGGTCCTATTATCCCAAGCTGCTCTGCGCCTCGCCGTTTTCGCCGGTGACCGGGCCAAGGCTGCTGGTGAGGCCGGACGTGGACCGCGAGGCGGCCCGGCGGGTGCTGCTGGGCGGCGCCTTGACCGTGTGCGAGCGGATGGGCGCGTCATCGCTGCACATCAATTTCCTGAGCGAGGACGAGTGGGCCTTCGTCGGCGGCCAGGGCCTGCTGCGGCGCCAGAACCAGCAATATCATTGGCACAACGCCGGCTATCGCGACTTCGAGGACTTCCTGGCCGCTCTGTCCTCCAATCGCCGCAAGACCATCCGGCGCGAACGGCGCGACGCTCAAAGCCAGGTTGAGATCGTCGGCCTGACCGGGGCGGACCTGACCGAGGAACACTGGGACGCCTTCTTCGCCTTCTATATGGACACCGGCTCGCGCAAATGGGGCCGGCCCTATCTCAGCCGCACGTTTTTTTCGGTGCTGGGCGAGCGGATGGCGGACCGGGTTCTGCTGATCATGGCCCGGCGGCGGGGACGCTGGATCGCCGGCGCCTTGAACCTGATCGGCGGCGACTGTCTTTACGGCCGCAACTGGGGCTGCCTGGAAAACGTGCCGTTCCTGCATTTCGAGCTCTGCTATTACCAGGCCATCGAGCACGCGATCCGGCTGGGCCTGCCGCGCGTGGAGGCCGGCGCCCAGGGCCAGCACAAGATCGCCCGCGGCTATCTGCCGGCCGCGGTCTATTCCGCCCACTGGATCGCCGATCCGGCCCTGCGCTCGCCTGTCGCCCGCTTCCTGGAGCAGGAACGCGCCGCGGTGCAGGACGAGATGGAGTGGCTGGAAGAGGAATATTCGCCGTTCAAAGCCCAGCAGGAGACCCCATGATGGCCTGGCCGCCGGACGTCACGCTTGAGGGTGAGCACGCGATCTTGGTCCCGCTATCGCAGGACCACTGTTCGGCGCTGACCGAGGCGGTCAAGGACGGCGAGCTTTGGAAGCTCTGGTACACTTTCGTGCCCACGCCGGACCAGATGGCCGCCAATATCGACGAACGCCTGGCCAAGCGCGAAAAGGGCTCGATGCAGCCTTTCGCGGTGATCGATCGCGCCAGCGGCCAGCCGGTCGGCACGACCACCTATATGAACATCGACGCCGAACATCGGCGCGTCGAGATCGGCTCGACCTGGTATCGCAAGGCTGTGCAGCGGACGGCGATCAACACCGAGTGCAAATACCTGCTGTTGCGCCACGCCTTCGAAACGCTGGACTGCATCGCGGTCGAGTTTCGCACCCACTTCTTCAACCAGCAGAGCCGCCGCGCGATCGAGCGGCTGGGCGCCAAGCTGGATGGCATCCTGCGCAGTCATACGCGCATGCCCAATGAAAGCCTGCGCGATACCTGCGTCTACAGCATCATCGCCTGCGAGTGGCCTACGGTGAAGACGCATCTGGAGTGGCGGCTGAGCGGCTAGCGCGACGAATAGAAGGCGTCGGCTGTGATCGTGCGTGCTTCGACACGTCGCCCTTCGCCAGGCTCAGGACGCCGGCTCAGCATGACGATTTTGTTTTGACGCCCCCAACATTCGTCATCCTGAGCCAGCCGCAAAGCGGCTGTGTCGAAGAACGCACGATCTCGGCCGCCGCCTAAGACCGCTCCCAGGCTTGTCTGAGCAGCCCCTCGATCCGCCTGTCCACCTCGGCGGCCGAGGCCAGGGGCGCGATGGCCTGGAGGCGCTCGTTCAGCGCTTCGCTCCGGCGTCGCGTGACCAGGCCGGGGTCGACCCCCGGCGCGACGGCCAGGCCCAGGACGGCGGTCCCGCCCTTGACCGGCTTGGCGGCCGCGAACTGGAAATTGCGGGAAAAGGCGGTGAAACCCTTGCGCGACCCAACCACGACGTCGGGCAGCGCCTCTGCCGCGGCTCGCACCGCCTCGAAGATCGCGCGGGAAGCCGGATCGACCCATAGCGCGTCGATCAGGGCGTCGGGATCGTCCCACGGCATCTGCGAACCGAACGCCTCGCCGAGCACATAGGAGGCGCGGTTGATCATCAGGCCGTGGTTTTCCTTTAGCCAAGCCTGGCGCGCGCGATGTCCGGTCTCAGGGCACGTTCGCGCGATGGCGACCCATTCGGCCAGGTTGCGGCCCGTGTCGCGCTCAAGGTTGCCCTGGACGCTGGCGAACCACTTTTCCTGTCGCGGCGTCAGGTGGCGCTCGGCCATGTTTCACCCCATGATCGGCTCTGCCAGGAAGATGCCTGAGCCTAATGGATTTGACCACGGGAACGGCGATCATGAGCCTCGACGGCGCCTATGACGATGCGAACATCTTCGCCAAGATCCTGCGCGGTGAAATCCCAAGCGCGCGGGTGTTCGAGGATCACGACGTCTACGCCTTCATGGACGTGTTTCCCCAGTCGAGGGGCCACACGCTGGTGATCTCCAAGCACAGCCAGGCGCGAAACCTGCTCGATATCGAGCCCGAGCCGCTGGAGACGTTGATCCTGGGCGTCCGGCGCGTCACTCGCGCGGTCCGCGCCGCGCTGAACCCCGATGGGATTATGGTCGCCCAGTTCAACGGGACAGCCTCCGGACAAACCGTGTTCCACCTGCATTTCCACATCATTCCGCGCTGGACCGGCGCGCCGCTTCGGCCGCATGGCGAGGGCGGCATGGCCGATTCGGCGGAACTGGCGGCGCTGGCGCAGCAGATCGCCGCCAAGATAAGCTGACACGCGCCGGCTGACCGGCCGAGGGGACGAAGAAGGACTGGGGATCAGGAATGCGGGCGGATCAAATCGATAGGGCGGGCGAAGCTGGCCTGGCGGCTTGCCGTCTTTGGCTCGATCTGGACGGTGCCCATGGCGGCCGCTGAAACCCCTGCCCAGCCGACCGTGGCGCCCTATGGCGCCTGGGCCTCGCCGATCACCGCCGAAAGCCTGACCGCCAACAAGGTCGAGCTGTCGGACCTGCGCGTCGTCGACGGGCGCCTGTTCTGGACCGAAAGCGATCCCGGCCAGGGCGGACGGCTGACCCTGGTGGCCGAGGACGGGCATGGCGGGGTCCGCGCGATGACGCCAGCTTCGATGAATGTCCGCACCCGGGTCCATGAATATGGCGGGGCGTCATACCAAGTGGTCGGAACTCGCATCTTTTTCAGCAATTTCAAAGACCAACAGCTCTATGTTCAGGATATCGGCGGCGAGCCGCGGGCCCTGACGCCGCCGGGCTATCGCTATGCCGACCTAACCGCGCTGGCGGGCGGCGCCGGCCTGATCTGCGTGCGCCAGGATCATACCGACCCGGCGAACGTGAAGAACGCGCTGGTGCTGGTGTCAGGCGCGGAGAACGACGCGGGGCGGGTGTTGTACGAGGCCAGCGATTTCGTGGCCTATCCGCGCGTCAGCCCGGACGGACGGCGCCTGGCCTTCATGGCCTGGAACCACCCCAACATGCCCTGGGACGACACCAGCCTTTATGTCGGCGATCTGAGCGGCAGCCGGCTGTCGAACGTCCACGCCGTCGCCGGTGGCCAGCTTATCGCGGATGGTCCGGGTGAATCGGTGATGGAGCCCCGTTGGGCGCCCGGCGGCGCACTCTATTTCATCTCGGACCGAACCAATTTCTGGAACCTCTACGCCCTGGATGGGACGTCCGCCCGGGCGCTGGCGCCGCGAAATGCGGAGTTCGCCGGACCGCTCTGGCAGCTGGGCCAGGCCAACTACGCGGTCATGGACAACAGCCGCCTTTTGGCGCGCTACAGCGAAGGCGGGCGCGACCACCTGGTCCTGATCGATCCGGCCAAGGGGACGACCCGGGAGCTGCCCCTTCCCTTCATCGGCCTGCGCGCGATCCAGCGCGTGGACGCGGACCACGCCGCGATGATCGCCCTGTCGGCCGAAGCTCTGCCGGCGATCATCGTCGTCGACGTGAGCACCGGCCAGCACCGGACCGTGCGCAGCGCCGGCGAGCCCGCCCTGCCGGCGGAGATAGTCTCGCACGCCCAGCAGATCTCGTTTCCCTCCGCTGGCGGGCGCATCGCCCACGCCAACTTTTACCCGCCCAAGAACCCAGCGTTCCGCGCGCCGCGCGGGGCCAAGCCGCCGCTGCTGGTCTTGGTCCATGGCGGGCCGACCGGCCAGGCGCCGTCGGCGTTCAATTCGACCATCCAGTTCTGGACCACCCGGGGCTTCGCCGTCGCCGACGTCGACTACGGCGGCAGCTCCGGCTACGGCCGCGCCTATCGCCAGAGCCTGAACGGGCAGTGGGGCGTGGTCGACGTGGAGGACGTGGCGGCCGCGGTCCGGTTCTTGAGCCGCTCCGGCGCGATCGACCCCGAGCAGGCCGCCATCCGCGGCGGCAGCGCCGGCGGCTATACCGTGCTGGGCGCCCTGTCCCAGACCACGGTGTTCAAGGCCGGCGCCGACTATTACGGCGTTTCGGACATGACCGCCCTGGCGCGCGATACGCACAAGTTCGAGAGCCGGTACCTGGACAATCTGATCGGCCCCCTGCCCGCCGCCCAGGCGATCTACGACGCCCGCTCGCCGCTGAATCATCTGGACGGCTTTTCAACGCCGCTGATCGTGTTTCAGGGCGCGGAGGACCCGATCGTGCCACCGAATCAGTCGCGGATGATCGTCGAGGCGCTGCAAAAACGCGGCTCGCCAGTGGCGTATCTGCAGTTCGCCGGCGAGGGCCACGGCTTTCGCCGATCGGACTCCATCATCACCGCCTTGAACGCCGAACTGAGCTTCTACGGCCAGGTGTTCGGGTTCGAGCCGGCGGACAGGCTGCCAGCGCTGAAGATCGAGAATTTGCCGGCGTTGAGCCTTCCTTCTCCCCTTGCGGGCGAAGGTGGCCCGCGCAGCGGGTCGGATGAGGGGTGACAACGCCGCGGCGCGACGTGAAAACCGCCGCTGGCTCAGCGATTGATCCAACGGCGAAATTCGAGTTGACACCCCTCATCCGACGGCTCCGCCGACACCTTCTCCCGCAAGGGGAGAAGGGTTTTTCTAACTCGGCACCGCGGGCGGCTCGACGGCCGCCAGTTCGCGATCGGCGTCGTCTCCGCTCGGGACTGGCGCGCCGCTGGCGCCATCGAAATCGAAGGCTAGCTTACCGTCCTTCAAGGTCACCCGCACATGGCCGCCGCGCGTCAGGTTGCCGAACAGGATCTCGTCGGCCAGGGGCTTTTTGATGTGTTCCTGGATGACCCGGGCCAGCGGCCGAGCGCCGTAGAGCTCGTCGAAGCCGTTCTTGGCCAGCCAGTCGGCCGCGTCGTCGCTCAACGCCACCGTCACGTGGCGATCGGCGAGCTGGGCTTCCAGTTGGAGCACGAACTTATGCACCACCAGGCGGATGACCTCGGGCGTCAGCGACTTGAAGGCGACCGTGGCGTCCAGCCTGTTGCGGAATTCCGGCGAGAAGATGCGCTTGATCGCCGCCTCGTCCTCGCCCTCATTGCGCCCGCGGCCGAAGCCGATCGAGTTGCGCTGGGCGTCCGAGGCGCCGGCATTGGTGGTCATGATCAGGATCACGTTCCTGAAATCGACCTTCTTGCCGACCGCGTCGGTGAGCGAGCCGTGGTCCATCACCTGCAACAGGATGTTGTAGACGTCCTGGTGAGCCTTCTCGATTTCGTCGAGCAAGACGACCGCGTGCGGATGCTGGTCGACGGCGTCGGTGAGCAGCCCGCCCTGGTCGTGGCCGACATAGCCCGGAGGCGCGCCGATCAGCCGGCTGACGGTGTGCCGCTCCATATATTCCGACATGTCGAACCGCAGCAGCTCGATGCCCAAGGTGTCGGCCAGTTGCCGCGCGGTCTCGGTCTTACCGGTGCCCGTGGGGCCCGAGAACAGGTAGCAGCCGATCGGCTTTTGCGGATCGCGCAGACCGGCGCGGGCCATCTTCATAGCCGACGACAGCTGATGGATCGCATCTTCCTGGCCGAACACCGCCCGGCGCAGATCGTCCTCCAGCTGCTTCAGCGCCTCGGTATCGGACTTGGAGACCGATTTCGGAGGAATGCGCGCGATCTTGGCCACCACGGTCTCGATCTCTTTGAGGCCAATGGTCTTTTTGCGCTTGGACTCGGGCAGCAGCATCTGGGAGGCGCCCGCCTCGTCGATGATGTCGATCGCCTTGTCCGGCAGCTTGCGGTCGGTGATGTAGCGCGCCGACAGGTCGACGGCGGCTTTCAGCGCCTCGTTGGTGTAACGCAGCTTGTGAAATTCCTCGTAGTAGGTCTTGAGACCCTTGAGGATTTTCAGCGTGTCCTCGATCGTCGGTTCATTGACGTCGATTTTCTGGAACCGGCGCACCAGGGCGCGGTCCTTTTCGAAATGTTGGCGGAACTCCTTGTAGGTGGTCGAGCCCATGCAGCGCAGCGTGCCCGAGGCCAGGGCCGGCTTCAGCAGGTTGGAGGCGTCCATCGCGCCGCCACTGGTGGCGCCGGCGCCGATCACGGTGTGGATCTCGTCGATGAACAGGATGGCGTTGGCGTGGCTCTCCAACTCCTTGATCACCTGTTTGACGCGTTCCTCGAAATCGCCGCGATAGCGGGTGCCGGCCAGAAGCGAGCCCATGTCCAGCGAAAAGATCGTGGCGCCGGCCAGCACTTCGGGCACCTGGTGATTGACGATCTTGCGGGCCAGGCCCTCGGCGATGGCGGTCTTGCCGACGCCGGGGTCGCCGACCAGCAGCGGGTTGTTCTTAGTGCGGCGGCACAGGATCTGGATGCAGCGCTCGACCTCGCTGGTGCGGCCGATCAGCGGATCGACCTTACCCTGGCGGGCCTTCTCGTTGAGATTGACGCAATAGGCCTCCAGCGCCTCGCCGCCCGTCTTCACTGGGGGCTTCTCCTCGTCCTCGGAAGACCCCTTGACGGAGCGCGGCTCCGAGGCGCCGGCCTTCTTGGCGATGCCGTGGGCGATGAAATTCACCGCGTCGTAGCGGGTCATCTCCTGCTCTTGCAGGAAATAGGCGGCGTGACTTTCCCGCTCGGAGAAGATCGCCACCAGCACATTGGCGCCGGTGACGTCGTCGCGACCCGAGGACTGCACATGGATCACCGCGCGCTGGATGACGCGCTGGAATCCCGCCGTGGGCTTGGCGTCCTCGCCGTCATCGACGATCAGCGAGGTAAGCTCGGTGTCGAGATAATTGACCAGCGATTTCTTCAGCGCCGCCATGTCCACGTCGCAGGCGTTCATGACGCCCGAGGCGTCCTGATCGTCCAGCAAGGCCAACAGCAGATGCTCCAACGTGGCGTACTCATGCTTTCGCTGGTTGGCGAAGGCGACCGCGCGGTGTAGGGATTCTTCGAGATTGCGTGAAAACGACGGCAAATGCGGCCTCTCAATCCTTTTCCATGGTGCACTGAAGCGGGTGCTGATGACGTCGCGCTGTATCAATCACTTGGGCGACCTTGGTTTCGGCCACTTCATAGGTGAATACACCGCATACGCCGACGCCGTGCTGGTGGACGTGAAGCATGATCAGCGTCGCATCCTCCCGCGATTTGTTGAAGAACCGTTCAAGCACATAGACCACGAACTCCATCGGCGTGTAATCGTCGTTCAGGATCAGAACGCGATACAGCGACGGCTTTTGGGTCTTCGGTTTGGTCTGGGTGATGATGCCGGTTTTCACACCGATATCGTCACCCCCTTGCTTGCGCTCGGCCATCCATAAAACTTCCGTTGTCGCGGGCGAGCTTCCCACGCCTTGATTAGATATGGAAACCCACGCCGTTTGGAAGGGCGCAATGCGTATCCGCGACGATAAAGCTCCACGGCGCCCGGCGGCGCCCATGGGCTAGGCGTCAATCGCCTGCCCAGGACACCTTAGCGCCATGGGGATGAACGCGCGCGAGCAGGGACAAGTCGCCGCCCGGCCAATAATTCATCTTCAATTCCATCGGTCCGGCCATATCGGCCGGATTCGGCTCCATCCGCAGCCAAACGAACGGCGCGGCGTCCGTTGCTGATTCGCCGGCGGCCACAATCGAGTCGATGATCGCGGCCTGGGTTTGCGGCGGCAGATATTGCCAGACGACCGAGTGGTAGAGCACCGTCGCGGCGCCGGGCGCGCCGTGGGCGTGGGCCCGCACCCAATCCGCCGCATCGCCCGCCTCGACGCGTGGCGGATGAAGCCTGGCCAGGGCGATGGCGCCGTCCAGCCGCGTCATCCGCTCGGTCTGGTCGGGCCAGACATAGGCTTTCAGGCGCAGGGCTTGGGCTGGCAAGGCGACATCGATCGGGTTTTGATCGCAGCCGCGTCGCTCGACCACGCTTGCCGCGACGTCGAACGGCGGCGGGCCGCCGCTCCATTCCGCTCCAAGCCGCACTGGCGAGCCCGGATCGCCCCAGACACTGAGATCGCCGCCGAGATCGCCCAGGTCATAGCGGTAGAGGTCCCAGTTCAGATTCAACCCGGCGCTGGCCCCGATCTCCAGGCAGCGCAACGGCAGGCCGGCGCGCCTGGCCACGGTCAAAAACCCGCCGATCAGGCAGACGGACCGGTTGACCTCGTTGGTCTGTGGCGGCGATGTGAGGAACCGGGCCAGGGCGCCTTGATGTTGCAGCGCGGTCTTGGCGACGAGGTCGGCCAGGCGTTCCGGATCCAACTCGGCGCTGGCCGGCGGATATTCGCCAGCCAACTCGGGCGCATCGCCGGAGAGAACCAGAAAGTGCAATCCAGCCACAAAGCGCAGGGGCGTCGCGTCGGCGAGCAGGCTCCTCACATCACCGCCAACCCAAGGTTCGGCCAGGGCGGCGAAGGCTCCGCCGGTCCGGATATCGGCCGCCACGGCCCTGGCCACGGCAGCGGAAAACGGCGAGCCCAGTTGGACGCAGGCTCCGGCCTGCAGCTCCAATGCCTGAATCACCTGGCCGAGAGATTCGCTCATGCGCCAGGGTTAAACCGCGTGGCCACGCGGATAAATCTTGAATGCCGCGATCAACATCTCCAAGTCGCGGCCTCGGCGCGTCGCATCAGCCGCGGGCCAGGGCGAAGGGTCCAAAGGCCTGCCGCACCGGCATGAGTTCCAGCGCGTTGACGTTGATATTGCTGGGCAGGCGCAGAACGGCCTCAAGGGTCGTCGCGATGTCCTCGGCGGTCAGCGGTTGCATGCCCTCGTAGACCTTGGCCGCCGCCGCCGCGTCGCCCTTGAAGCGGACCAGGGAGAACTCGGTTTCGCACATTCCCGGCTCGATGGAGGTCACGCGAATGGATGTGCCGACCAGATCGGCGCGGAGGTTGAGGGAGAACTGCCGGACGAACGCCTTGGTCGCGCCATAGACGTTCGCCCCGGGATACGGATAGCTCGCCGCGACCGACGCCATGTTCAGCACGTCGCCCCGGTTGCGCGCGACCATGCCCGGCAGCACCGCCCGGGTGATCCGCGCCAGGCCAGTGATGTTGGTTTCGATCATGGTTTCCCAGTCGGCGAGGTCCGCGTCCTGAGCCTTGGCGAGGCCCAGGGCCAGCCCGGCGCTGTTGAACAGGATGTCGATCGACCGAAACGACGCCGGCAAGTCCGACAGCAGTTGCGCCGCCGCGTCGGCCGAGCGCAGATCCAGCCGGCGCGCGATCAGCCTATCGGACCCGCTGCTCGCCTCAAGCTCGCTCAGGCGCTCGGTGCGGCGGCCAGTGGCGATGACGCGTCCGCCCGCGTCCAGAACGCGCCGCGCGAACGCCGCGCCAAACCCGGACGTGGCGCCCGTGATCAGCGCGGTCCGTCCCTCGGCCCACGCGCGGCTCATTCGCCGACCTTGGCGACGGAGTCCAAGATGGCCGCGGCGAAGCTCGGCCCGATCAGGCGCTCGACAAGCCATCCGGCGAGGTCCTGGGTGGCCAGGCAGCCGCCGCCGGTGGCGATGTTACCGTGGATGACCATCGGCCGGCGCTCGGTCTCAACGCCCATGGCCTCAAGTTCGGCGAAAACACTGGGATAGGTGGTCGCCGAGAGGCCTGCCAACAGGCCAAGTCGCGCCAGGATCAGCACGCCCGAATCGATGGCGGCGATGACCTGCCGTTTCGGATCAAGCGCCAACGCGCTCAGGAACGCCGTATCGTCGAGCTTCGCCCGGCTGCCTGGGCCGCTCACAACAAAGACCGCGTCGGCGTCCTGGACCCAACTCACCGGGCCGTGCGTGTCGATGGCGATCCCTGAGTAGGACGTGACCCTGGGCTGGTCGGCGCAGATGCTGACCCGCCAGTCGCCGGCGAAAGCGGCATAATCCGGGTCCCTGACCCGGTGGAATAGGTCCCACGGCATGAACAGATCAACGTCCGTGAACCCGTCAAAGGCTATCATCACAACGTGCATTGGCTATCTCCCGCTTTGTCGTCAGTCGACATATGGACCTGGTGCGCGCGCATCTGTATAGCCAGATAGAGGAAAACTGGACCTATACAGATATGACGGTTGGAATCCGCTATCGCGACATCGCCGAAGGCCTGCGCCTGGCGCTGGACAGCGGCGCCCTTCGACCGGGAGACCGGGTCCTGTCAGCGCGGCGGCTGGCCGAACGCGAGCGCGTCAGCTTGCCCACCGCCTTGGCGGCGCTGCGAGCGCTGGAGACGGACGGTCTGATCGTAGCGCGGCCGAGGTCGGGCTATTTCGTGTGCGGCGCGCGGGCGAGCCCGCCCGCCACGTCCAAGCCGTCGCGATCGCCGCAACTGATCACGATGGCGGCGCTCGCACGCTCTGTGTTCAGCGGCTCCGACCAGGTGATCGCGCCGCTGGGCGCCGCCCTGCCCGACGCATCATGGCTGCCGGTGGCGGAGCTGCAAAGAGCCTTGAACGCCGCCGCGCGTCGAATCCGCGGCGGCGCGCAGACCTACAGCACGCCGCCGGGGCGCGCGGACCTTCGCCGCCAGATCGCGCTGCGCGCCGCGGCCTGGGGCGCGCGGTTCGGAAGCGACGATCTGGTGATCACCGCCGGTGAAACCCAGGCCATGCGCCTGGCCTTGCGCGCCACCTGCCGCGCCGGCGACACCGTGGCGATCGAGTCGCCGAGCTATTTCGGAATTCTTCTGCTGCTCGAGAGCCTTGGCTTGAAGGCGCTGGAGATCCCGACGGACCCGCGGCGCGGCCTGGACGTCGAACTGCTGGCCTCTGCGATCGATCGTCATCATCCTGCGGCGGTCATCGCCTCGCCGAACGTGCAAAATCCGCTCGGCGCCAGCCTATCGGCAGAGGCCAAGCAGGCGCTGGTCGACCTGTTGATCCGCACCGACACTCCGTTGATCGAAGACGACGTCTATGGCGACCTTGGCCCGGGCGAGCCGCGTTCGCCCGCGTGCAAGGCCCTGGATGAGGCCGGGATCGTTCTTCATTGCTCGTCGCTCTCCAAGACCCTGGCGCCGGGCTGGCGCATCGGATGGATAGCGGCCGGTCGCTATCACGAGCGCGTCTTGAACGCGCGCCTGGAGGAAAGCTTATCCGGCACGCCGCTGTTCGAGGCCGCTCTCGCCGAATATCTGGCGGGCGGCGACTATGACCGCCACCTGCGCAGGCTCCGGCTGAAGATCCAGGGGGGCGTTCGAGCCATCGCCTCGCGCGTGGAGGAGACGTTTCCCGAGGGAACGCGCTTTTCCAGGCCCGATGCGGGCTTTTTGCTCTGGGTCGAGCTCCCCCCGTCGGTGGATTCCCTCGACGTGCATCGCCGAGCCCTGGCGGAGGGCATCAGCGTCAGCCCCGGGCAGCTGTTCTCGCCGCAATCCCGGTTCAGCCATCATTTGCGGTTGAACTGCGCCAACGAACCGACCGCCCGGCTGCTGCGCTGCGTCGGCAGAATCGGCGAGATTTGCAAGGCGTTGGACCGTCGATTCGCTGTGGATGGCGGGGCGAGAACCGAGCGCAACCAGATTGGTGATTTAAACAAAGATTAACTAGCCGCTCAACTTCGCCGCACCTAAGAATCATTCTCCCAACTCAAGGGCGACGCGGGTGAATTTAGAAAGACCTCGATCCGGGCTGGGCGCGCTGATCGGCTTGGCGGCGCTGGCCGTTTTCGGCGCCGCACCGCCGGCCTCCGCGCAAATTCCATCCTTGGGCGTCACGACGTTTCAGGCGCCGCCCGACCCGCGGTGGCGGGAGATCACCGCCGGGGACGTCGAGGCCGCCTACCGGCTGCTGCGTGACAACGATCCCGGCGCCTCGCCCGAGCTGCACGATCTGGTGTTTCAACGGCGGCTGGAGGACGGCCATCGCACGGCGTTGGAACGCGCCGGCGCGGTCACCTCCTACCAGGGCTATCTGGCGGTGCTGGCGGGTTTCGCCAACGCCATGGGCGACAAACATATCTGGAGCCGCCCCACCTTCGTCGTGAACCTGCCCCTCTGGGTGGGGATCATCGTCAGCAAGCACGGCGACGATTGGATAGTGACCGATACCGAGCCGCCGCAAGCCTCGCTCAAGGGCGCCAGCCTGATCAGTTGCGACGCGATCGCCGTGGAAGACCTGGCGCGCGCCAATCTGGGCGGTTTTCGCGCCGATTGGAGCATCGGCGCGCAGCAGATCCAGAACGCGCCGTGGCTGCTGGTGGACGAAGGCAATCCCTTCATCTCGCGGCCCAAAACCTGCGTGTTCGAGCACGGCGGCAAGCGGCAGACGGTGAGCCTCGATTGGGAGCGGATCAAACGCGAAAACTTGCTGCCGCGCCTGCATCAGGCGATCGGCGCGGGCGCGGCCGGGTTCGGCGTCAGGCCCGTGGCGGATGGCTATTGGATATCGCTGCAAAGCCTCATGGGCGATCAGCCGCCCAGCGTGGTCAAGGCGGTCGAAAGCCAGAAAGACGCCCTGCGCGAGGCGAAATTCGTCGTGCTCGATTTGCGCGGCAACGGCGGCGGGGCGGAGCTGCCCGGACGGCGAATCGCCGTGTCCCTGTTTGGCGGCGAAGCGGTGAACGCCCGCCTTGGGCCCGAAGAATCTGAAGACTCCCCAAGCTGCGCGGTTCCGGACGGCTTGTTCCGCACCAGCCAGGACAATATCGACAACTTGAAATTCGTGGGCGAGACGTTCGCCGCCAAGGACTATCCGGAGGTGAAAAAGTTCATCGAAGAAGAGCGCCGCCTGGTCGAGGCCGCCCGGGCGCGGGGCAAGGATTTGTCCGGCGACGTGAACTGTCCGACGCCGCCGGTCCCGCCGCCGTCGCCGACGCAAGTCTCCTCCTTGATGCACGGCCGGCTGATCCTTTTGACCGACAACCTTTGCTTCAGCGCCTGTCTGTCCGTGGTCGGAGATTTCCTCGCGCTCGGCGCGTTCCAGGTCGGGCAGACGACCGACGCGGCCACCCGCTTCGTCGACGTCCGCGAACAATATCTGCCGTCGGGCTATTCGTTGTTCTCCGTGCTGCAGTCGGTGCATCCGGAGATCCCCTACCAGGTGGGCCCGTTCACGCCCGCCCTGACCTATAACGGCGACATCGCCGACACGGCCGCTCTTGAGAAATGGATCGTCGACACCGCCGCGCCCAAGGCCGTGGGCGGCATGACATCCGCGGCGCATTAATCTTGGGAAGGTCGCCGAACCTTCGGCTGTCACGCTCCAGCCCGAATCAGAAAAGGCCCGGAGCGATGTCCGGGCCTTTCCGTAAGCTTGGGATACTGAGGTTTTAGCCGGGCTCAGCGAGCGGCTTGGAACTTTTCGACCGCGGCGGTGACGCGCGCGTTCAGCGGGGTGACGGTTTCCTTGAGCGAAGCCGCGACGATTTCCGAGGCCGCGTTCATTTCGGCCAAATAGGCTTCCATGGTCGACTTGGCCCAGGCGGTTTGCAGCTCGACGGCTTCTTGCACGCTGCGGGCGGCGCTCAGCGACTTGGCCGCGGCGACGTGATCTTGCAGCGACTTCTTGGAATAGGCGATGGCGTGCGCGCCTAAAGTCTCGGCGCCCTTAGTCGCGGCTGTGACGGAAGCGACAACGGCTTCCAGGTTTTGCTTGGATTGCGCATTGGCTTCGTTCAGCGCGGACAGGGACTTCTCGACCGCGTCCTTGAACACTTTGTTTCCGGCGGCGGTATACTCTTCCGCTTTGGTCTTGAGGGCTTCGGCAGCAGCGGCCATTTGAATTCTCCAGTCGTCGGGGATGAGGGGGAGGACGATCCCAGCGGGTTATAATGTGCCCTCGGCCAGATCGCCCGTCAAGCGATTTTTGTGCACTGCACCATAAAATTTTGTGACCGTTGTGCGACGCACCATTTTAGGCTCCAATGCGGCGCCTGCGTCAATTCAGTCACCAGTTGTTTACTTTGATGAAAGGACGAGGCGGGCATGTTACGAGGTACGCATGACGGCGCGCAGACCGTCGCTTTCCTTCGACGAGCGCCCGCCATGTTCGAGCCCGCCCGCCGCATTATTCTGACGCTGGCTTTGTCGGCCGTCACGATCGGCATGACTATGAGCAATGTCGCGTTCGCTGAACCGCGATACGCCACCTCTGAATCGAAATACGCGGCGATCGTGGTGGATGCTAAGTCCGGCGAGGTTCTATACTCGAAGAACGCTGACAGCTCGCGCTATCCGGCGTCGATCACCAAGATCATGACGCTCTATCTGGCGTTCGAGGCCCTCTCGACGGGGCGACTGAAGGCCTCCGACATGATCACGGTGTCGAATCACGCCGCCTCGATGGCGCCCAGCCATCTGGGCCTGCGCCCCGGCTCCACGATCAGCGTCGACGATACGATTCGCGCCATCACCGTCCATTCCGCCAACGACATGGCGGTCGCCCTGGCCGAGAAGGTCGGCGGCAGCGAAAGCCGCTTCGCGACGTTGATGACATTGCGGGCGGGCGAGCTGGGCATGGCCGGAACCCATTACGTGAACGCCTCGGGTCTGCCGGACGCGCGCCAAATCACCACGGCCCGCGACATCGCCACCCTGTCCCGCGCCGTGATGCGCGACTACCCGCAATACTACAGCTATTTCAGCCTGCACGAGTTCAACTATCACGGCCAGGAAATGATCAAGCACGGCCTGCTGGGCAAGCTGGACGGTCTGAAGACCGGCTTCACCAACGCGTCCGGCTTCAACCTCGCCGCCACCGCCGTGGTCAACAACAACCGGCTGATCGCGGTCATGATGGGCGGCAATACCGCCGCGGCCAGGGACCGCCATGTGGAAGCTCTGCTCAATACCGGCTTCGAGGTGCTGCGCCGGCGCCAGACCGGCGAGCGGATCACCGTCGCCGAGCTGATGCAGGAACCCGATCCGATCGGCCCGATGGGCAATGCGCTGGTCGAGCAAGGCTCGAACGAGCAACTAATCCCCAAGACGGCGCCCGCCATGCAGGAGTTGGCCGCCAAGCCGAACACCGAGGAGGCCCAGCCCCGAGCATCCGCAAAGATCGTCCTGGCCAAGGCCGATCACAGCGACGCGGCCGACCACGCCCGCGCCAAACGAGCCGCGCACGGCGATTTCGTGATCCAGGTCGGCACCTTCCGGAAGAAATCCGAGGCTCGCGAGGAGCTGAGCCAGATCACGCACCGGTTCGGCGACCGGGTCGACGACGGCAAGAGCGAAGTGACCGACAAGGACCACGGCCGCTACCACGCCCGCTTCGTCGGCCTGACGGAGTCGGAAGCCAAGGACGCCTGCAGGGCCCTGACCTCGCATCGGCGGATCTGCAAGGTGATGTCGGCGAGTTGATGCGCTAGGGCGAGATTTATACAACGGCCTTTGACTTTGACCGCTGGCGCTCTCCCGGTTCGTCATCCTGAGCCGCGCCGGCTCAGGATGACGTTGTCAGGAGTCAGCCTCAAAGGCTGCTGGCATAACGGATTTCTTCGCTCCGGCGCCGGTCTCGGCTGCGGCGATCGCCGCTAAACCGCCGAGAGCGAAAGCGGTCATCCGATCGATCAGCATCGACACGCCTGACGGGCCAAGGTCAATTTCCGGATAGGCGCGCTCAAGGATGCTGCGTTTCCCGATCAGAATTATCTGGCAGGGCGCAAGGACGCAGATGCACCCCTGCGCCACGGCGGGGTGGTTGTCTGGCAGGTCCATGATCTCGGCGATCATCGTCTTGAGCAGGCGCAGCTTGGGCAGTCCCTCGGCGGCGAGGATCAGCCGCTCGAACGCGGGTGAAGGCGACACAATCTCGCGTAGCAGGATGCGGAGAATCCACGAGTGGGTCATCGGCCCCGTCAGCACGCCGACCGCGAGCGTGATGATCGCGCGAAGCCTGGCCCGGGGGTCGACGTTTTCCGCCGCCACCGCCGAGAGCATCTCGAAGCTGGGCAGCCGCCCACGCGCCTCGATCAGCACCGCTTCATAGAGTCCCTCGACGCCGCCGAAATAGTAATTGATCGCGGCCGTGTTCACGCCGGCGCGCTTGCAGATTTCCAAGCCCGTGGCGGCGTCGACGCCTTTTTCGGCGAAGATCTCTCCCGCCGTCTCCAGCAGATGGCTGGGCGTGTCCGGTCTGGCCGGCTTGCGCCGTGGCCGGAACGGAAGCGCGCCGCCAAGCGTTCGTGAAGTCATGGCGGCACCATAGAGAGACGCGTGCCGTAATTAAAGAAAAAATTCAAATTTCAAATTGGAATTTGATACCGGCGAGCGTAAGCCATGCCGGCTCGCTCGCAACAGGTGGCCCATGAAACGAACTCCCCTGATCGTGGCGGTGGTGCTGGGCCTCGCGATCGTCGTCGGCCTGGCCTGGTGGTTCACCCATCAGCACAAGGCCCCGACCGAGATCGTGCTCTACGGCAATGTCGACCTGCGGCAGGTGGAGCTGCCGTTCAACGACACCGAGCGGGTTGAGGCGGTGCTGGTCAGCGAAGGCGACCGGGTCTCTCGCGGTCAGGTGCTGGCGCGTCTGGACACCGGCCGGCTGATTCCGGAAGCGGCCCAGGCCGCCGCTCAGGTCGCCGCGCAGCAGCAGGTGGTCGACAAGCTGCGCCGCGGCGCCCGGCCGGAGGAGAAAGCCCAGGCCCGGGCCAACCTCGCCCAGACCCAGGCCGACGCCAACGACGCGCGCGACAAGTACGCCCGCCTGGCCAGCCTCAGCCAAAGTTCGGCGGGCCGTGCGCTGAGCCGCCAGGACCTGGACGACGCCAAGTCCGCCGCCGAGGCGGCCCAGGCCCGGCTGGCGGTCAACCAGCAGGCGCTGCGCCTGCAGCTGATCGGCCCGCGCCGCGAGGACATCGCCCAGGCCGAGGCGCAGCTCGACGGCTATCGCGCCCAGTTCGCCCTGCTCCAGCGGGAGCTGGCCGACGCCCAACTGGTTTCGCCGATGAGCGCGGTAGTCCGCTCCCGCCTGGTCGAGCCCGGAGAAATCGTCACGCCGCAAAAACCAGCCTTTTCCCTGGCGATCACCGACCCCAAATGGGTGCGCGCCTATGTCACCGAAACCGACCTCGGCCACGTGCATCCCGGCATGAAGGCGGAGGTGACCGCTGACGCTTTCGGCAAGCGGGGCTTTGACGGGTGGGTCGGCTTCATCTCGCCGGTGGCCGAATTCACCCCCAAGACCGTCCAGACCAGCGAGCTTCGAACCAGCTTGGTCTATGAAATCCGGGTGTTCGTGAAGGATCCGGGCGACGAGCTGAGGCTGGGCATGCCCGCCACCGTGCACCTCCCACTGAAGACAGCGGACGCGGCGCGATGAACGCGCCCGTGGTGGTTGGGCGCGGCCTGCGCAAGCGGTTCAAGCAGGGCAAGAGTGACACGATCGACGCACTGGCCGGGGTTTCGCTGGAGGTCGCGGCGGAGGGCGTCTCGGCCCTGGTCGGTCCGGACGGCGCGGGCAAGACCACGCTGATCCGGATGATCGCCGGTCTGATGACGGTCGAGGGGGGCGAATTGACCGTCCTAGGCGTCGATGTGGCCAAAGACCCGCAGGGCGTCCAGGACCGCATCGGCTACATGCCCCAGCGTTTCGGTCTCTATGAGGACCTGACCGTCCAGGAAAACCTGGATCTGTACGCCGACCTGCACGGGGTCTCCGCGGCCGATCGGCGCAAGAAATATCCGCGCCTGATGGAGATGACCGCGCTTGGCCCCTTCACCCGGCGCCTGGCCGGCCGGCTCTCCGGCGGCATGAAGCAGAAGCTGGGCCTGGCTTGTGCGCTGGTGCGCTCGCCGGGGTTGCTATTGCTGGACGAACCGACCGTGGGGGTGGATCCGCTGTCCAGGCGCGAGCTTTGGGAGATCATCGGCGCCCTGGTGAGCGACGAAGGCGTGCCGGTGCTGATCAGCACCTCCTATCTCGACGAGGCCGAACGCTGCGCGCACGTGGTAGTGATGCACAAGGGCGCGGTCCTCGCCCAGGGTCCGCCCGACGACGTGGCGGCGCGCGCGGCCGGCCGCACCTTCACAATCGCGCCGCCTGATGGCGAAGCGCCGCGCAAGCTGCAGGCGCGCCTGCTCGGCGATCCGGCGGTGACCGACGCCTCCCCCGACAGCGGCCGGGTGCGGATCGTACGCAGCGCCGAGCCGGCCGACGCAGCGCTCGCCGGGCTCGTGCTCGAGGCCGTTCCGGTCCGCTTCGAAGACGCCTTCATGATCCTGCAGCAGGCCGCGGACGCCGAGGGGAGCAAGGCCCAAGCCGAACCGGCCGCCGCCATGAAGCTCGAACGGCCGATCGACCGCGCCCGGGACGAGGTGGTTGTCGAGGTCAAGGGCCTGGTCAAACGCTTCGGCGCCTTCACCGCCGTCGACCAGATCGATTTCGAAGTCCGCCGCGGCGAGATCTTCGGTCTGCTCGGCCCGAACGGCGCGGGCAAGACCACCACCTTCCGCATGCTTTGCGGCCTGCTGACGGCCACGAGCGGCACGCTGGAGGTCGCCGGCGCCGACCTGCGCCGCAGCCGCGCTCAAGCCCGGCGCAGGCTGGGCTATGTGGCCCAGAAATTCTCGCTCTATGGCCAGCTGACTGTGGCCGAGAACCTGGACTTCTTCGCCGCGGCCTACGGGCTGGCCGGCGCGGCGCGGCGGAGCCGGATCGACTGGGCGATGGACGAATTCGCCCTGCGTCCCATGGCCGGCGTGCTCGGCGGCCAGCTTCCCGGCGGATTCAAACAGCGCCTGGCCATGGCGGCGGCCCTGTTGCATGAACCCGACATCCTGTTTCTCGACGAAGCCACCAGCGGCGCGGATCCGGTCGCCCGCCGCGAGTTCTGGCGGCGAATCACCGCCCTGGCCGATCAGGGGGTGACGGTGATCGTCACCACTCACTTCATGGCCGAGGCCGAGTATTGCGATCGCATCGCCATTTTGGACTCCGGCCGCGTGCTCGCCCAGGGCCCGCCGGCCGAGATCCGCGCGCATGGCGTCACCAAGACCAATCCCGAGCCGACCATGGATGACGCCTTCATCGCGGTCATCGAGCAGGCCCGCCCCGCGGCGCCGCGGGAGAAGGCGGCATGACGCCCGCCGCGCCATCGCGCCGGACGCGCCTCGCCGCCAAGGCCTGGCGGGTGTGGGCGCTGATCCGCAAGGAAAGCCGGCAGGTGTTCCGGGACCCGTCCAGCTTCGCCATCGGCGTGGTGCTGCCGCTGATGCTGATCCTGCTGTTCGGCTACGCCATGTCGCTGGACGTCAAGCATGTTCCGGTCGCCGTGGTGATCGACGAACCGTCGTCCGAAGCCTCCGAGATCGCCGCCAGCTTCCAGCTCTCGCCCTATTTCGAAGCGCACCTGACCTCCTCCATGGCGGCGGCTCAAGCGCTGATGGTGTCCGAAAAGGTCGACGGGATCGTCCGCGTGCCCGCCGATTTCGCGCGCCGCGCAGCCCAGGGCGACGCCAGCGTCCAGATCCTGGTCCATGGCGTCGACGGCAATCGCGCCCGGATCATCGAGGTCTATGCCGAGGCGGCTGTCGCCCAGGCGGGCGCGCGGCGCGCGGCCGAGGGCGCGGGAGACGCGGCCACGGGCGGTCAGGCGGTGGTCGAAAACCAGCTCTGGTTCAACAGCGCCAACGACAGCCGCTATTTCCTGGTCCCCGGCTTGATCGTGCTGATCATCACCCTGATCGGCGCCTTCATGACCTCCATGGTGGTGGCCAGGGAGTGGGAGCGCGGCACCTTCGAGGCGCTGTTCGTCACCCCGGTGCGCACCGACGAGATCCTGATCGGCAAAATCGTCCCCTATTTCGTGCTGGGCATGGGCGGGCTGGTGCTGTGCATGCTGTCCGCCAAGTTCCTCTTCGACGTGCCGTTTCAAGGCTCGATTCTGACCCTGACCGGGGTTTCGATGCTCTATCTTTTGGTCTCGGTCGCGACCGGCCTTTTGATCTCATCGAGCCTGAAGAGCCAGTTCCTCGCCAGCCAGGTCACCCTTGTCGCCACCTTCATGCCGGCGCTGATGCTGTCGGGCTTCATCTACAATCTGCGCAGCGTGCCGCTGGTGGTGCGCCTGATCAGCTACGTGGTGCCGGCGCGCTACTATGTCAGCCTCTTGCAGACCCTGTTCCTGGCCGGCGACGTGTGGAGCGTCATCCTGCCCAACGCCGCCATCCTGGCCGCGGTCGCCGTCCTGCTGCTGGCGCTGACCCGCCGGGCGACGCGCAAGTCGCTGGGTTGAGCCGGGATGTGGGACTCGCTCAACCGCATTGTCGCCTTGATCCGCAAGGAGCTGCTGGCGGTTTTGAAAGACGCCCGCACGCGCAACATGCTGCTGCTACAGCCGGTGATACAATGCCTGATCTTCGGCTATGCGGCGACCTTGGACCTGAACAACGTCCCCTACGCCGCATTCGACCGTGACCGCAGCGCCGCCTCGTCCGCCTTGCTGGCCAAGCTGGACGGCTCCGGCGCCTTCCATCGCATCGCCAACTTGACCCAGGCCGATCAGATGAGCAGCCTGATCGATAACCAGCGGGTGCTGCTGGTGATCCAGATCGGGCCCGACTTTCAGCGCCAGTTGTCGGCCGGCCAGGACGCCGCCGTCCAGGTGATCGCGGACGGCCGCAATTCCACCACCGCCGGCACCGCGCTCGGCTATATCGGCGCGGCGGTGGAGTCGTTCAATGCGGATTGGCGCGGCGACCACGGCCTGCCCCCGCCGCCCGTCCAACTCACCCCCAGGGCCTGGTTCAACCCCAATCTGGAAACCCGCTGGAACCTGGTACCCGCCCTGGTCGGAACCATCACCATGATGTCGACCCTGATGCTGGCCGCGCTGTCGGTCGCCCGCGAGCGCGAGGAAGGCACCTTCGATCAGCTCCTGGTCGCACCCTACAGCCCGACAGAGATCATGATCGGCAAGGCGATCCCCGCGATGATGATCGGCGTCGTGCAGGCGACCAACGCGCTGCTGGTGTCGCAGCTGTGGTTTCGGATCCCTTTCGCCGGATCGTATGTCACCCTCTATATCGGGCTGATCCTGTTCCTATTGGCGGCGGTGGGCATCGGCCTGTTCGTCTCCTCGATCGCGGCCACCATGCAACAGGGCATGCTGTTCGCCTTCGTGGTGATGATGCCGTTCGCGCTGCTTTCGGGCCTGACGACGCCGATCAGCAGCATGCCGGCGATCATCCAGGACCTCACCCTGATCAACCCGCTCCGCTACGCCATCGACCTGGTCCACCGGGTCTATCTGGAAGGTGTCGGCCTGGGCCAGCTTTGGCCGGACCTGTGGCCGATGGCGATCATCGCCGCGGCGACCCTGTCGGCGGCGGCCTGGATGTTCCGCAACCGGATTGAATGAGCCCGCCCATGCGCAACCTTCACACCTTTCGCATTGTCCTTGCCGCGCTGCTAGCCGCGCCGGCGATCGGGTGCGCGGTCGGCCCGAACTTCAAGATCCCAAGCCCGGACGTCCCCGCCGCCTGGAGCGCCAGCGCCGCGCCGGCGGCCAAGAACCAGCCCAGTCAGGTGACCAGCGCGGCCGCCGATACGGCGTCCACCTGGTGGATGGGCTTTGGCGATCCGGAGCTGACCTCGCTGATCGAGCGGGCCGCGGCCCAGAACCTGGATGCGCGCGAAGCGGTGCTGCGCATCGCCGAGGCCCGCGCCCAGCGCGACGTTTCCGTCGCCGCTGAATGGCCCAGCCTCACCGCCAACGCGTCGGCCCAGGTCAACCGGCTCAGCGATTCCACGCCGACCGGCGCGCTGTTCAGCAAGGTCGGCCAGTTCCCGGGTCTTTCCGGTGTCAGCATCCCCAACCCGTATGACCAGTACCAGCTGGGGTTCGACGCTTCCTGGGAGGTCGACCTGTTCGGACGCGTCCGCCGTTCCGTCGAAGCGGCCAAAGCCGATACGCAGGCCTCGGTGGAGGACAGCCGCGCGGTGCTCATCTCGATGCTGGGCGACGTCGGTCGCGCCTATGTCGATCTGCGCGGCGCCCAGGCCAAGCGCCGGATCATTGTGGACACCATCGCCACGGAGCGCGACCTGCGCGATCTGGCGAGCCAGCGCCGTCGCGCGGGCCTGAGCAGCGATATCGACGCGGTCAGAGCGGCGGCCGAAGCCTCCGGGGCGGAGGCTCAATTGCCGCCGCTCGATCGCCAGATCGCTCAGGACATCAATCAGCTGAGCAAGCTTCTGGCCCGCGAGCCGGGCGCGCTGCGGGCCGAGCTTGACGCCGCGCAACCGGTCCCGACGGTCCCGCCGCGCATACCGATCGGCCTGCCCGCCGACCTGGCGCGCCGCCGGCCGGACATCCGCGAGGCGGAAGCCAAGCTGCACGCCGCGACCGCGCGGATCGGCGTCGCCGTGGCCGATCTCTATCCCAAGCTGACCCTTAGCGCCCAAGGCGGCGTGCAGGCCGAAAGCCTCGCCACACTCACCAATTGGGCGAGCCGGTTCGTGACGGCGGGACCCACGATCGAGTTGCCGATCTTCGACGCTGGGCGGCGCCGCGCCACGGTCCGGCTGCAGGACGTGCGCACGCAGGAGGCGGCGCTCGACTACCGCCGAACCGTGCTCTTAGCCTTGCACGACGTAGATGACGCGCTGGCCGCCTATGGCGCCGACCAGAGCCGCCTGGCCGCGTTGAGCGACACCGTCGCGCGCGATCGCGACGCCGTCGAACTCGGCCGCCAGCGCTACGCCAGCGGCGTCGCCTCCTTCATCGATGTCCTCGACGCCGAGCGCGCGCTGGAGCAGAACCAGCTGCTGCTGGCCGATGCGACCGCGGCGGTCACCACCGATCTGGTGACCGTCTATAGGGCGCTGGGCGGCGGATGGGGTGATCCGAGCGCCCCACGCCCTACCCTTTCAGCAACCGCTCCCGCGCCAGGTTGAGCTGAACCGCCAGGCCGACCGCGCCGCCATGGTCGGGATGCACGACGCGCATCAGGCGGGTGTAGGCCGCCTGGATCTCTTCCCTCGTCGCGGCCGGACCGACCCCGAGCAGCGCCCTCGCCTCGCCCAGACTCATTGGACCGGCGCTGTTGACCGGCGCGGCGGCCGGCCTTGGCCAGCGGGAGGCGGCGGCCAGCATCAAGGCCAGCATCGCCAGGACCAGCGCCTTGCCCCAGCCGCCGCGAACCCCCACGAAGGCCGCCGCCGCGAAGACGCCGATCGCGGTCAATCCAGACGCAACCCGCCATTCCGGGTGTTTGAACAGGCGGCCTGGTTTGCCGCCCCAATAGAACAAGGCCAGCAGCAGGGCTCCGACCAGCAGATAGCTCATGGCGGCTTCAGGACGCCGCCAGGATCCGCGCCGGGAACAGGGGCAGGCCCAGCTCATGCATCAGCGCGCGCAGCTCCTGGCGCGCCGCCACGTGGCTGAGCGACACCGGCACCGGACGAACGCCAGGCGACAGATCGGCCACCGTCAGGCCGAAGGGGAACAGCTCGCGATAGATCACCCGATCGCGCAGGCCCGGGCTGATGCGGAAGCCCGCCCGCCGGGCCAGGGCGACCATCCGCTCCTCGACGCGGCGCCGGTTGCGCGCCTCGGTGGTGGCCAGACGATTGCGCAGCACGACCCAATCGATCGAAGATCGCCGCTCGGCCATCTTGATCTTGCGCGATTCCCAGACCGTCTCGGAATAGATGCTGGGCCGCAGCAGATCGAGGGTCACCGGATCCACCAGGCCCAGCAGGTCGAAGTCGACGAAACTGTCGTTCATCGGCGTGACGATCAGGTCGGCGCGGCTGTGCGCCACGCGCGACAGCGCGGTGTCGCCGCCCGGCGTGTCGATCACCAGATAGTCGGCCTCGGTCACGGCCTCGCCGAACAGCGCGTCGAAGCGGGCCGGCGCATCGGCCGCCTCGCCCTTGGCCAGAGCGACGCTCCCCGTCAGAATGTCCTCCATCGGCATCGGCAGGACGGCGCCGGCCGAGGCGCTCCAGGCTTTTCGGCTGGCGAAGAAATGCGCCATCGATTGCTGGCGCAGATCCAGGTCGATGGTCGCGACCTTGGCGCCCTCATGCAAAAGGGCGGTGATCAGGTGAATGGCGATGGTCGATTTGCCAGCGCCGCCCTTCTCATTGCCAAACACGATGACGCGCGCTTGCGACAAACGAATCTCCCGGCCCGAACCTGGTTAACGAAAGGTCACCAGACACCCCCCGTCCCCGGCGCGTCAATGCGGCGGAGTGGCCATCCTGGCCGCTTTTCCACAAGTGCTTTGCGCTGGCGGGCGTCCTGATCTACCGGAACGGCCATGAACACCAAGCCGCTCGCCATCGCCCGCACGGTCCCAGCCCTCCGCGCGCAAATCGCCGCATGGCGGGCAGAAGGCCTCAAGGTCGGCCTGGTCCCCACCATGGGCGCCCTGCACGAAGGCCATCTGTCGCTGGTGCGGCTGGCAGGATCGCGCGCCGACCGGGTGGTCGCCAGCCTGTTCGTCAACCCAACCCAGTTCGCGCCGCACGAGGACCTGGACGCCTATCCCCGTGATGAAGCTGGCGATGCGGCGCTGCTGGCCAAGACCGGCTGCCACCTTCTGTACGCACCGCCCGTTCACGAGATGTACGGCGCGGGGTTTTCGACCCAGATCACGGTTTCAGGGGTCAGCGAGCCGCTGGACGGCCAGGCTCGACCGCATCATTTCGCCGGCGTCGCCACAGTGGTCGCCAAGCTTTTGATCCAGTGCGCGCCGGACATCGCCGTATTCGGCGAGAAGGACTATCAGCAACTGCAGGTCATCCGGCGCCTGGCCGCCGACCTGGACCTTCCCGTGGAGATCGTCGGCGGGCCCATCGTGCGGGCCGAAAGCGGCCTGGCCCTATCCTCGCGCAACGCCTATCTGAGCGATATCGAGCGCGCCGTCGCCGAGCGGCTGAACGTGATCCTGGCCGCCGCCGTCAAGGCGTTGCGCCATGGCGCGCCGATCGAATCGGTCGAAGCCACCGGCGCGGCCGCCTTGACGACGACGGGCTTCGATCGGATCGACTATTTCGAGGTCCGCGACGCGGCCGATCTGTCGCGGCTGCAAACGCTCAAGGTGACCAGCCCCGCACGGATTCTGGCGGCCGTGGTTATCGGCAAGACGCGGCTGATCGACAATATGGCGGTGTAACTGGATAAAATTCGGCGCCCAGCGGTCCAAGGCTCTGGAGCGATATCCACGAACCTCCGACCGGCGTACAGGTCGCGACGTCCTAGGCCTTCGCTTTCTTCGAAGGTTTCGACTTGGCGGAACTGTTGAGGTCGATCGCTTGGCGAACGAGCGCCTTGAAGGCGCCCTCGTCGATGTTTTCGCCTTCGTAGATGTCGATCGCGCGGCGTACGTTTCCGTCGAGACTGGAGTTGAACAGACCGACCGGGTCCTCCAGAGACGCGCCCTTGGCGAAGGTGAGCTTCACGGCTTTCTTGTAGGATTCGCCCGTGCAGATGATGCCGTCGCGCGACCAAACCGGCGTGCCCATCCACTTCCACTCCTCGACGACGTCCGGGTCTGCTTCGGTGATGAGCCGGCGCATTCTGGCGAGGGTTTCCCCGCGCCAGTCCCCCAGTTCGGCGATTCTGTTCGAGATGAGCTCCGACGCCGACTGGCCTTGGCTCGCGTCCGGCTGTTTCATGTTCTCACTCCAGAAGTTCCAGACATATTCATTTGCAAGACAGTGGGGATACCCCAGCGAGGCTTTAGGTGGCGTACTGGGCCACGCCGTTCCCAAACGACCAGTCCTCCTTCTTGACCTCGACGAGGCTCACCATCACATCCTCGCGCCGCAGACCAGGGTTGGCGGCGAGGTTGTCCGCGATCGCCGCGAACAGGGCCTTCTTCTGGGCCGTGGCGCGCGTGTCGTTGCAAGTGATCTGGATGATGGTCAGCTCATCGGAATATTCGATGCCGAGATAGCTGGACGGCCGCACGATTTCGACGCCCGGCGAATGGGCGCAGACGACCTGGAAATGGTCATCGGCCGGCACGTCGAACGTCGCCCGCATGGCGTCATAAACGCCCTGCGAGAGGGCGGCGCGATAGGCGGCGGGTTTGCCGGCGGCATGGTCGATTCGAACGAGCGGCATGATTGTGTGTTCCTATCGCCAAGAGGCTACCAAGCGCCCAATTCGCGAAGCTGGCGGGCCAAATCCGTGGACATCAGTTCGCCGGTTGAATTGGCCGGCCCAAGATCGGGCGGCGCCTCGGCTCCCAGCAGATAGCGCCAGCCCTGGAACGCCCGGCGAAGCGTCGGGGCGGTCAGAATCACGTTCGGATCGAGGGTGACGTGACAGCGCGCCTGGATTCCTTCGCCCACGGTGTCGACGGCCAAGATCCGCTGCCGCGACAGCACGAAGCCGCGATAGACCCGGTAGAGCGACCCGCCGTCGACCAGCTCCGCCGCGCGTTTGGGCGTCTGGCGGGTGCGCATGATCCAGGGTTCCTCGCCAGCCGCCTCGGTCCGGCGCCATTCGAGCAATTCCTCGACGGTGTCGCAGCCGACGCAGAGCTTAATCATGTGAAGCGGCATGCTCGCGAATAACCCGGTCAGTCCGGCTTTTCCAGCCGGGCGAGCAGCACGCCCTCGGCGACCTGGTCGCCCTCCTTGACGGCCAGCGCCGCCACCACACCGTCGAAGGGCGCGGTCAGCACATGCTCCATCTTCATCGCTTCCAGGGTGACCAGGGGCTGGCCCTTTTTGACCGCATCACCGGCGGCGACCTGGACCAGGATCACCTTGCCCGGCATGGGCGAGGCGATGGCCCCGTCGCTGGCCGCCTCGGCGCTCAAGGCGTCGGCCGCCTCGGCGAATTGATAGGCCGCGCCGCCATCAAAGACGACGATGTGGTCGCCGGCGATTTGCGTGACCGTCGCGACATCGCCGACGATCCAGCCTCGCTCGCCGCGCTGGACCGGAAACGACCAGGCGCCCGTATCCGCCGTCCACTCGTCGAGCGATGGCGCGGTCAACATCGCGCGGAAGACCTCGCCGTCCCGCTCCAACTGGACCTCGGATGTCGGCGGCATGTTGAGCCGAAAGCCGAACAGACCGCCCGGCGCGCCGCTCCAGGGCGAGGCGTCCGTCTTGGGACGCGCCGCATCGGTCACCGCCGCCGCCGCGACGACATGCGGCGGTGTCTCGCACGATGGAATCAGCGCCTCCGTGTGGGCCTCGATAAAGCCGGTGTCCACGGCGCCGGCCACAAAGTCCGGATGGTCCAGGCAGCGCGCCAGGAAGGCCGCGTTGGTCTTCACCGGCCAGACTTCGACCGCGCGGCAGGCCTCGACGAGCTTGGCGGCGGCGGCCTCGCGGTTCGGCGCATGGGCGATCAGCTTGGCGATCATGGGATCGTAGAAGGCGGTGACTTCTCCCCCCTGCTCCACCGCCGCATCGACTCGGATCCGCTCGGACGGCAGCCGGAAATGGGTCAGCGGGCCGGTGGAAGGCAGGAAGCCGCTACCGGGGTTCTCCGCATAGAGCCGCGCCTCGATCGCATGGCCGTTCAGGGCGATTTGGTCCTGGGTCAGCGGCAAGGGCTCGCCCGAGGCGATGCGCAGTTGCCATTCGACCAGATCGAGGCCCGTGACAGCCTCGGTGACCGGGTGTTCGACCTGCAGGCGGGTGTTCATCTCCATGAACCAGATGCGGTCGGGACGCAGGCCCTCCGAAGCGTCGGCGATAAATTCGACCGTCCCGGCGCCCTCATAGGCCACGGCCTTGGCGGCGCGGACGGCGGCGTCGCAGATCGCCGCCCGGGTTGCGGCGTCCATGCCCGGCGCCGGCGCTTCCTCGATCACCTTTTGGTGGCGGCGCTGCAGCGAGCAATCACGCTCGAACAGGTGGACAGCGTTTCCGTGGGCGTCGGCGAACACCTGCACCTCGATATGGCGCGGCCTGGCGGCGTATTTCTCGAGCAGCACCCGGTCGTCACCGAAACTGGCGGCCGCCTCGCGTCGGCAGGAGGCCAGGGCCCCGGCGAAGTCCCCCGCCGCCTCGACCTTGCGCATGCCCTTGCCGCCGCCGCCGGCCACGGCCTTGATCAGCACCGGATAGCCGATCGCGTCAGCCTCGGCTTGCAGCCGGGTCTCCGATTGATCCTCGCCCAGATAGCCCGGCGTCACCGGCACGTCCGCGGCGATCATCAGGGACTTGGCGGCGTCCTTCAGACCCATGGCGCGGATCGCGGCGGGGGGCGGGCCGACCCAGACCAGGCCGGCGTCGATCACGGCCTGGGCGAAGTCGGCGTTTTCGGACAGGAAGCCGTAGCCCGGGTGGATCGCCGCGGCGCCGGTTTCGCGCGCCGCGTCCAGGATCTTCTGTGCGACCAGGTAGCTTTCCCGCGCCGGCGCCGGACCGATCGCGACGGCGGCGTCGGCCTCGCGCACATGCGGCGCGGCGGCGTCGGCCTCGGAATAGACCGCGATCGTGTGGACGCCGAGGCGCCGGGCTGTGCGGATGATCCGGCGGGCGATCTCGCCCCGGTTGGCGATCAGGAGTCTCTCGATCATGGGCCTGACTATTTCGCCCAGTTCGGTTTGCGCTTGGCCAGGAAGGCCGAGACGCCCTCGCGCCCCTCGTCGCTGACGCGGGCGCGGGCGATGCGATGGGCTGTGTCCTGCATCAGGCCGTGGTCGATGGGCTTGGTCCAGACATCCGCGACCAATAGTTTGACCGCCGCGACGGCCCCCGGGGCGCAGGCCATGATCTCGTCCGCCAGCCGCGCCTTGGCCGCCTCCAGCGCCGCGCCGTCGGCGACCACCTCCTGGACCAGGCCGATGGCCTGGGCGTAGGCCGCGTCAAACCCCCGGCCAGTGGCGAACAAGCCCTTGGCGATTCGCGGCCCGATGGCGGCGACCACATAGGGGCTGATGGTGGCGGGCGTCAGGCCCAGCTTGACCTCGGAGAAGGCGAACCTAGCGTCGGCGGTGGCGATGGCGATGTCGCAGACCGCGACCAGGCCGGCGCCGCCGCCGAAGGCGGATCCTTCGACCAGGGCCACGGTCAGGGCGGGAATTTCATTCAGCGCCTTCAGCATCTTGGCCAGGTTCATGGCGTCGTCGCGATTGTCGGCCTCGGTCCAGTCGGCGGCGATCCGCATCCAGTCCAGATCCGCGACGGCGCTGAACGCGCCGCCAGAGCCGCGCACGAACACGATGCGGACGCCCTCGGCGCCCTGCAAGGTCTCGAACGCTTCCGCCAGGGCCGCGATGGTCGGCGCGTCGAAGGCGTTTTTGCGGTGCGCGCGGTTGATGGTGACCGTGGCCACGCCGTCTGGGGTCGCCTCGATATGGACCGGCGCCTCGGACACGTCCGGGCTGATGACGTTCTCGACCAGGGGATCGGAGATAGGGTTGGACATGCGGATTTCCTTTTCGCCTACATCCTGAACACGCCAAACCGAGTTTCGGCTATGGGCGCATTGAGCGAAGCGGAAATGGCCAGGCCCAGGACGTCGCGGGTCTGCGCCGGATCAATGACGCCGTCGTCCCACAATCGGGCGGTGGCGTAGTAGGGATCGCCCTCGGTCTCGTAGCGATCGCGGATCGGCGCTTTGAAGGCCTCTTCCTGGTCGGGGGGCCAGGTATCGCCGCGCGCGTCCATGCCGTCGCGGCGGATGGTGGCCAGGACGCTGGCGGCCTGCTCGCCGCCCATGACGCTGATCCGGCTATTGGGCCAGGTGAAGAGGAAGCGCGGGCTGTAGGCGCGCCCGCACATGCCGTAATTGCCGGCGCCGAACGAGCCGCCGATGAGCACGGTGAATTTAGGCGCCTCGGCGCTGGCCACGGCGGTGACCATCTTGGCGCCGTCCTTGGCGATGCCGCCGGCCTCGTACTTGCCGCCGACCATGAAGCCGGAGATGTTCTGCAGAAAGACCAGCGGAATCTGGCGCTTGCAGGCCAGCTCGATGAAATGCGCCGCCTTCAGGGCGCTTTCCGAGAACAGAACCCCGTTATTGGCCAGGATCGCCACCGGATAGCCCCAGATACGGGCGAACCCGCAGACCAAAGTGGTTCCGTACAGCGCTTTGAACTCATCGAATCGCGAGCCGTCGACCACCCGGGCGATCACCTCGCGCACGTCATAGGGCGCACGCACGTCTGACGGCACGATGCCGTAGAGGTCCTCGGGATCGAACTTCGGCGGCTCCGGCGCGGCCAGGACCGGACCTGCCGGTTTGGCCGTGTTCAGGTTGGCGACGATCGAGCGAACGATGCGCAAGGCGTGGTCGTCGTCAACGGCCACATGGTCCACCACGCCGGAGCGGCGCCCGTGGGTGTCGGCGCCGCCCAGCTCCGTGGCGCTGATCACCTCGCCAGTGGCGGCCTTCACCAGGGGTGGGCCGCCCAGAAAGATCGTGCCCTGGCTCTCCTCGCCGGTCCCGCGCACGATCACCGTCTCATCGGCCATCGCCGGTACATAGGCGCCGCCGGCGGTGCAGGAGCCCATGACGCAGGCGATCTGAGCGATTCCCTCGCCACTCATCCGCGCCTGGTTGAAAAAGATCCGCCCGAAATGTTCGCGGTCGGGAAACACCTCCGCCTGGTGCGGCAAATTGGCGCCCCCGCTGTCCACCAGATAGATGCAAGGCAAGCGGTTCTGCTGGGCGATCTCCTGCGCTCGCAGATGCTTTTTCACGGTCATCGGAAAATAGGCGCCGCCTTTGACCGTGGCGTCATTGGCCACGATCATCACCTCCCGTCCCGAGACCCGGCCGATTCCGCAGATCAGGCCCGCGCCGGGCGCCTCGCCGTCATAGAGCCCATGCGCGGCCAGCGCGGCCACCTCCAAGAACGGCGAGCCCAGGTCCAGCAACCGCTCGACCCGGTCCCTGGGCAGCAGCTTGCCCCGCGCCTCATGCCGGTCTCGCGCCTGTTGCGGCCCGCCCAGCGCCGCAGCGCGCGTTCGATCGCGCAAGGTCTCCGCCAGCGCCCGATTCACCACGAGATTTCGGGCGAACACATCGGACGAGCGGTCGATCGTGGACGAAAACTGGGGCACGGGCGGCTCGCTTGGTGAATCCGACCAGGGGGTTATTCATCCTAGACCGTCGGGCGGCAAGGGTGGTTGCGCGACGGCCTTATGACGCCCGTAGGCGCCCGTAAGCCCCTCATAGGCCGTTCCCGCGACATTCAGGCGCGAAACAGCGTTGCTTTCTTTGTCCGGCAAGGCCATCAAAACAGGGGGTGTATCAGGGCGACAGGGTTGACAGCGCCAAGCGAAGAGTTCGCCGTATTGTGGTGGCTGGGCTTGGTTTGCCTCAGCCTGTCGTTGTGCGGGGCGATTTACGCCTGCGCGGCGGATTTCGCCGTGCGCCGATTCCTGCGCCGGCCAATCGGCGAGCCGTCGTCCTTTCCATCAGTCTGCATCCTAAAGCCCCTGCACGGGGACGAGCCCGGCCTCTACGAAAACCTGAAGAGCCTGTGCGATCAGGACTATCCCGGCGCGGTCCAGATGGTGTTCGGGGTGCAGAACCCGAACGACCCCGCGATCGCGGCGGTCCATGCGCTGCAGGCCGCCTATCCTCAAGCCGACCTGACCCTGGTTATCGATCCGACCGCGCACGGCGCCAACCGCAAGGTCTCCAACCTGATCAACATGGCCCCCCGCTCGCGCGCGGAGGTGCTGGTGATCAGCGACAGCGACGTCCGGGCCGGTCCCGGCCATCTGAAACAGATCGTCGCCACGCTCGAACGGCCGAAGGTAGGGCTGGTGACCTGCCTTTATCGTGGCCGTTCGGTCGGAGGGCTGTGGTCGACCCTGGCGGCCATGGACGTCAATTACCGCTTCATGCCCAGCGTGGTGATCGGGATGATGCTCGGGATCGCCCGGCCTTGTCTGGGTCCCACCATGGCCCTCAGACGCGGGCTGCTGGACGAGATCGGCGGCTTTCACCGGCTTTCCAATCTGCTCGCCGATGACTATGAGCTGGGCCGCGCCGTACGCGACCAGGGTTATGACGTGGTGTTTCCGCCTTCGCTGATCGAGCATGTCTGTCCAGAGGCGAGCGCGCGGGAAATGCTGGTTCATGAGCTGCGTTGGGCGCGCACCGTCGGGCTGATCGAGCCCCTGGGCTATGTCGGCAGCGCGATCACCCATTTCCTGCCGCTGGCGCTGATTGGATCGGCCTTCATGGGGTTCACTGGCTGGAGCCTCGAGGTTCTGGCCGCCCTGCTGGCGATTCGTTTGGGGCTGATCGTCCATCTGAGCCGGATGATCGGTTCGGATCGGCCGGCCCTTTGGCTGGCGCCGTTTCGCGATCTGCTATCGTTCGGCGTGTTCGTGACCGCCTTCCTGGGCGATCGGGTAGAGTGGCGCGGGACCCGCCTTCGGGTCCGACGCGATGGCGCGGTCATCGATGACTAAGCTTTCGTCCGTGGCGCCGATCGCCGCGGCTGTTCTGGGCGTGTTCATCGCCACGGCCGTCATCGGCTATTTCAACTATCATGCCGTTTTGCGGGCCATGGCGCCGGTCGGATGGGCCGGGTCGATCCTGGTCATAGCCGCCCAGCTCGCACTGTTCGCACCCCTTGGCCTGGCCTGGTTCCTGGTCACGCCCGACGCACCGCTGAGGCGGTATGGCGTGTTCGTCTGGGGCCGCCTGATGCGCGAAGCGGCGTCCGACGTCCTGCCCTTTTCCCAGCTCGGCGGATTCGTCATCGCCACTCGCGCCATGGTCCTGGGCGGCGTCGCCGGCGCCCAGGTGGTCGGCTCTGGCGTGGTCGACCTGACCGTCGAGATCGTCGCGCAGCTGATCTACACCCTGCTGGGGGTCTGGATTTTGGTCCAGCGCCTGGGGGGCGCCTCAAGCCACGATCACCTGATCTATTCGGTGCTGAGCGGCCTGGTCATCGTGGCGATGCTTATCGCCGGCTTCGTCTTAGCCCAGCGCCGCGGTCTGGCGCCGCTCGAGCGGCTGGCCATGCGGATCGCGCCGAGCGCGGCGGCCCACTCGGCCGAGGTCAACCGGGTGGTCGAGACCGCCTACGGCCGGCCGGCGCGGCTCTGGGCCGCTCTGGCCACCCACATCATCTGCTGGATCGCCGCGGCCCTCGGCACCTGGCTGATCCTCTGGCTGATGGGCCGGCCCCTGCCGATCGCCTCGGTGATCGCCATCGAAAGCCTGCTGTTCGCGATCAAGAACGCCGCCTTCGTGGCGCCGGCCGGCCTGGGGGTCCAGGAAGGCGCCTACGCCCTGCTCGGCCCGCTGTTCGGCCTGCCGCCCGAGGCGGCGCTGGCCCTGTCGCTGCTGAAGCGAGCCCGCGATATCGCCATCGGCATCCCAGTCCTTTTGATCTGGCAGTTCATGGAGGGCCGCCGGACCCGCGCCCAGGCCCGACTTGCCAGAGGGGCCTGACTTGCTCGCGGCCCTAGGGTCTGCGAGTCTCGACTAGAGTTTGGGAGGATTGAGTCCATGAAAGGCCCTTGGCTCGGATTGGTGCTGAGCGCGCTTTGCGTCGGTGTGATCCAAATTGGCGTTGCGGACGCCCAGACGGCAGAGTCGATCGATCACTGGAACACCAATGCGGTGCTGGCCGCGCTGCAAACCCTGAAGGCCAGCGACATCCAGGCGGTCACCAGCGAGGGCCGCGCGGTGGTCACCGCGAAGACCCGGGACGGCCTCAATGTCGGCGTTTACGCCAAGTCCTGCGATCCGGCGCCGCCGGGGGTCGATGCGATCTGCCACGGACTGGAGGCGATCATCAGCTTCGACCCAGGGCCCAAGGCAGACCGCGCGGCCCTGATCGAGCGGCTGAACCACCAGTTCGCGCTTGGCAAGTTCCTGGCGGAACCCGACGGCTCCATCCGCCTGTCGCGCTATGTGGTGCTGGACGGCGGCGTGGGGCCCGGCAATCTGCGCGCCGAGCTGGCCAGCCTGTTCGCCATCGGCGCCTTGACCGGTCAGACCCTCTGGCCCGAGACGGCCAAGCGATAGTGGCAGCGCCGTGATCGCGCCGCCGCCTCACGCCGCCGACACCGCGCTCGCGCGGCTGTTCACGGGCGAGACCGCCAATCCGAATGTGAGCTGGTTCTCCATTCCCGGCGGGCAGACGCTGTGCGCCGCCGGGGAAACGGCCGATCAGCTGTTCTTCGTGCGCACTGGGCGTCTGGGCGTGTTCCGACGCGGCGCGGGCCAGGAATCCATGTTCCTGGGGGTGGTCCGGCCGGGCGAGCCGGCCGGGGAGATGGCGATGATCGCCGGCACGGTTCATTCCTCGACCGTGGTCGCCTTGCGCGACAGCGAGGTGCTGTCCCTGCCACGCGACACATTTTTCAGCGTCGCCGCGCATGACTCGGGGGTCATGATGGAGCTGGCGCGGCTCATGATCCTCCGCGCCCGCCAGACAGCCGCCAACAGCTCCGTCGGCGAGCCCAGCGTGTTCGGCTTCATCGGCTTGACCGGCGACGTCCAGGTGCGCGACCTGGTCGAACACATCGCGCAGGAGATCCGGCGGCTCGGTTTTTCGGTGACCACCGTGGGCGACGAATCGATCAGCGCACCGACGGAATGGTTCTCCAATGTCGAACAGAGCCACGACTTCGTGCTCTACGCCGCCGAGGCGATGCAGGCCAACTGGAAGCTGATCGTGGCGCGCCAGGTGGACCGGCTGTTTCGCATCGGCCTGGGCGATCAACCTCCGCCGCAGCAGGTGGACCTGAACGCCTCGGCGCCGCTGCAAAGCCAGCAGCTGGTCGATCTGATCCTGCTGCATCCGACCGGCCACGCGCCGCACCAGTCGGAGGCCTGGATGGACTCGGTTCGCCCGGCCAGGCTGTTTCACATCCGCGAGCACGAACTGGGCGACACCCAGCGCATGGCCCGCGCCATCACGGGCCTCTCGGTAGGCCTGGTGCTGTCGGGCGGCGGCGCGCGCGCCTATGCCCATGTCGGCGCCGTGCGAGCGCTGCGCGAGGCCGGCGTGCCGATAGACTTCGTCGGCGGCGTGTCGATGGGCGCGATCATCGCCGGCGCCGTGGCCATGGGCTGGGACGACGAAGAGATCGACTGGCGCATCCGCAAGGCCTTCGTCGAGAGCAGCCCGGTCAGCGACGCGGCCGTGCCGCTGATCGCCATGACCCACGGCCTGATGGTCGGCGCGCGGCTGAAGGAGCATTTCGACGACAAGCAGATCTCCGACCTGTGGCTGCCCTTCTTCTGCATCTCCTCCAACCTGACCTCCGGGTCCTACCAGCTGCACCGCCGCGGCTCGCTGCGAAACGCCCTGCGCGCCAGCATCGCCATTCCCGGCCTGCTGCCGCCGGTGACCCAGGACAACAATGTGCTGGTCGACGGGGCGGTGATGAAGAACTTCCCCACCGACGTGATGCGGGCCATGCATCTAGGCCCGATCGTGGGCGTCGACGTCACCCGCGGCCGCAACATCACCGCCGACGACGTCGCCCGGCCAAGCTCGGTCTGGAAGTGGATCCTGTCCGGCGAATGGCGCAAGGGACCGCCGATCGTCTCCCTGCTGATGCGGGCCGCGACCGTCTCGACCAGCGGCGACTGGATGGCCAACCGCGAGGCCTCGGACGTGCTGGTGGCGCCGCGAATGGACAATGTCGAGATCCGCGACTGGAAGGCTTACGACCCGGCAGTGACGGCGGGTCATCAGGCCATGGTCGAAGCCCTGGCCAAGCTGACCAAGCCGGTGGTCGATCTGCGGCGCAGGCCCAGCCTGGACGACCCGCCGACCGCGCCATTCGACCTTATCGGCGGGCGAGGATGAACAGGCGCGGAAACGGGAAAAGAGTCGTCCCGTCGGCGCGCGGCGGCAGGACGGCCCGCACCCGCGTCCGATAGTCCGCCAGAAAGGCCTCTTGCTCGATCGGGTCGGTCAGGGCGTCCAGATAGGGCCGCAGCGCCGTGCCGCGCATCCACTCGACCGCGGGGTCGTCCCCCTCCAGCACGTGCAGATAGATGGTGCTCCAGATGTCGACCTCGGCGCAGATCGGCGCCAGCCAGTCGTAGTAGCGTTCCGGCGCCGAGACGGGTTGGACGGCGCGCACCGTCTGGAAACGTTCGACCCAGGCCGCCTCGGCGGCAAGCTCGCGCAGGGCCCGATGCCAGGCCGTGTCGTGCGCCGCCGGCATCTGGCAGGCGAACACGCCCTGCGCCGCCAGGAGCGACGCCAGGTGCGGGATCAGCGCCGCATGATCGCTCGCCCACTGCAGGGCCGCATTGGTGAAGATCAGATCGGGCGGGGTTTGCGGCGCGAACTGGGCGAGATCTGCCTGGACCCAGTCCACGGCCGCCGAGCGGGTCCTGGCCCTGGCCAGCATCTCGGCGCTGGAGTCCAGGCCGCGCGTGTGCGCCTTCGGATGCCGGGCGGCCAGCACGGCGGCGTGCTCGCCGGTTCCGCAGCCCAGGTCCCAGATCTCGCGCGGCGCCAGGTCGCCGGGTATCTGCAGGAGCAGGTCCAGCGCCGGCCGGTCGCGATAGGTCTTGAAGCGTTCGTAGATGTCGGGGTTCCAGCTCGGCATGGCGCTCGCTCGTCAGGGTTTGGCGGCGGCCAGGACGGCCGGCTCGACGCGGTAGATTTGCAAGGTCTGCCCGGGCGCCGACAAGGCGCGCAGCCAGGCGGGCGTTCGCCCGAAGCGCAGATCATCGTGCAGGCTAGCGGGCCTTGGGTCGGACATATCGCCCGGGCAGTCGACGATATAGCGGACGTTCAAGGCGCGCACCCTGGCCTGCGCGGCGCCGGCAGGCGCCTCCAGCGCATCGTGCGCCGCCAAAATGCCCCAGGCCATCCGGTGATAGGGCGCCGAGAGCGCGGAGCTTGGCGTATGGGCCAGGACAAAGGGCCCCAGATCGATCGGCGCCAGCACCACACCGGCCGGCAGGGCGGCCAGCGGGGCGTAGGCCTTCGCGTTCAGGCACGGATCAGGCTGAACCGTCACAGGGTTGGCGCGCCCTATGGCCGTCGGCGCGGCGGCATGGACGACGCGGGAGGCCAACAAGGCGACCAGCTGCGGCGACAGCAGGATGCTGGCCGCGAGGGCGGCGACCAGAGCGCCGCCCAGCCGCTGTTCGACGATCAGGCCAAGCGCCGCGGCGATGACCGGCACGCCGAACCAGAAAGCGTAGTCGTCCAGTCGAAAGGCTTGGGCGGCGGCCAATCCCGCCAAGGCGACGAGCGCGGCGGCGAGCAGGACGGCCGGGTCTGGCCGTCGCCAACGCCGCGCGATCAGAAAGGCCGCCGCGACGAGCCCCATCATCACGATAGCGATCGACATGACCGCCGTATCGCGATCCAAGCGCCAGAGGGCCGGCCAGGCGCGCAGCTCCTGAATCCGATCAAGCCAGACCGGCCGCAGGCGGGGATCGACCGCCGCCAGGGGGCCGCGCAGGCAGGCGGGATCCATCGCCAGATACCCGGCGGCGGCGATCAGACCGACAGCGCCGATCATCGCCAAGCGCAGGCGCGCCGAGGCCTCCCGCGCCCAGGTCGCCACCGCCGCCAGGCCAAGGCCGCCGATCGCGATCGCCAGGATCAGGTTCCAACCCAGGGCGTCGCAGACCGACAGCGACCAAAGCCCGGGCGGTGTCTGCAGAAGGAAACAGGTCACGCTGGCGGCGACCAGAGCCAGTCCATAGGCGCGCGCGACGCGGGCCTTGTCCGGATCGAACGCGGCGTTCAGCGCATAGCTGGCCCCGATCAGAGCGTGAAAGGCCAGAGCCTCGATGCCGATCGCCAGGCCCAGCCCGCTCGCAAGGCCGGCGAGGACGCCCCAGCGCGCGCGCCGCCCGCCGGACAGGGCGCAAGCCGCCGCGACCAGGATCATGACGATCTGGATATTGTGATGATCGATCCGCCCGGGCCGAAATTGCGCATAAAGCTGGACGTCGAGCAGCAGCAAGACGGCGGCGATCAGCACCGCGGATTTTCCGCCCAATCCACGCGCGATGGTCAGGGCGCAGATCACGGCCGGCGCGATCCAGGCCAGCGGCCAGACGAACCGCATGGCCCACTCCGCCGCGCCCGGAGAAACCAGGCGCGAGAATAGCCAGTCCACCGCCGCCAAAGCGCCGTCCAGCAGGCGCGACCAGTGCATGGTGCTGCCCAGCGGCGGCTGCAGCCGGACGATATGCTGATCGTACCAACCCTGGCCCGCCAACAGATCGCGCACCCGCACCAGTCGCATGGCGTCGTCGGTGTCGCCCAGCGTCCGGGCGATGTCGCCATGGCTCCAGGCCAACATGGCCCAGACGCAGAGAACGACCACCGCTGCGACCCCCGCCAGGCGGCGGCTCGATCCAAGATCGGGCGTGGGGGTCAGTGGCATGGATCCAGGCTCATACGCGCGCCGATGTCGGACGCTGTCGGCGCACGATCGGCCGCGCCGGTTTCCGTCCCCTTAAGCCTAACCGTTGATTCGGGGGCCGCAGTCGACGCGGCCCGCTGTTTTCGCTATGATTCGGGGGTGGTGTTTCGATCTGGACAAACCGTGTGGCTCGCCAACTGCGTCTAGAGTTGCGGCGGCCGAGCAGCTTTCGCCGCGAAGATTTCATCATATCGCCGACCAATGCCGAAGCCGTGCGAGCCGTCGACGCTTGGCCCGCTTGGTTTGGCGGCTGCCTGGCGCTGATTGGCCCGATCGGCTCCGGCAAGACCCACCTGGCCCAGGCCTGGGCCGCCAAGGTCGGCGCGACCGTGCTGACAGCCGCGGACGGATCAACCGCCGCCGAACTGGCGCCCCTGCAGGGCCGGCCGATCCTGATCGAGGACGCCCATAAAGGCGTGACCGACGAAACCCTATTTCATCTGATCAACATGGCCGGCGACGAGGGCGGCGGGCTGCTGCTGACTGGCCTGGCCCCGCCGCACAGCTGGCCCGCCGACCTGCCCGATCTGCGCTCGCGGCTAAATGCGATGCCCGTGGCCGAGCTGTCGCCGCCAGATGATCTGGTGCTGGAGGGCCTGCTGAAACATTTCTTCCGTGATCGGAATATTACCCCGTCCGACGATCTGATCCCTTATCTGCTCAGACGAATTGAGCGCTCCGCGGTCAGCGCGCGGGAGATCGTCGACCGGCTGGACGAAGCCTCCGTCGCCGATCATCGGCCCGTTTCGAGGGCGCTTGCGCGACAGTTTTTTGAAATCGAGGACGAAACGCTCGACATCGGCGAGTGAGCTGTTGCGGCCAGCCGCCGGCTGCGCGACAACCTCCTGTCGCGCAAGAGGAACGTCCATGACCGACACCGCGATCGCCGCGGCCATCCCCGAAAGCCTGGCGTCCGTGCCATCGAGCCCGGCGCTGGACGCCGCCCTGATCACCTCGCCGGAGCGTTTCTTCAACCGCGAGCTTTCCTGGCTGGCCTTCAACGAGCGGGTGCTGGAGGAGAGCGAGAACACGCGTCATCCGCTGTTGGAGCGGCTGCGGTTCCTGTCCATCTCGGCCAACAACCTCGACGAATTCTACATGGTCCGCGTGGCCGGCCTGAAAGGCCAGGTCCGCGAAGGCGTTCGTGTGCTCAGCCAGGACGGATTGACGCCGGCCGAACAGCTGGCGCGGGTGAACGCGTCGGCCGCCGTGCTGATGGCCGAGCAGCAGCGCCAATGGCGCGATCTGCGCGGCGAGCTGCGCACAGCCGGCCTGCATTTGATCCACACGGGCGATGTGACCACGGCCGAGCACGCCTGGCTGGCAGACATCTTTCAGAACCAGCTGTTTCCGGTGCTGACCCCGCTGGCGATCGATCCGGCGCACCCGTTTCCGTTCATCCCGAACCTGGCCTTCTCGCTGGTCCTCAAGCTGAAGCGCAAGACCGACGGCCGCCCGCTCTACGCGCTGGTGCCCGTGCCGGCCCAGGTGGCGCGGTTTTGGGAGCTTCCGCTGACAACGAACGGCCGCGGCAAGCGGCCCCACCGCCGGTTCATCTCGCTGGACAATATCCTGGCCCTGTTCCTGGATCACCTGTTCCCCGGCTATCTGGTCGACTCTCGCGGCGTGTTCCGCCTGATCCGCGACAGCGAACTGGAAATCGAGGAAGAGGCCGAAGACCTGGTCCGCGAATTCGAAGTGCGGCTGAAGCAGCGGCGGATGGGTTCGGTCGTCCGCGTCGAGCTGGAAAGCCATATGCCGGACGAGCTGCGCGGCTTTATCCTGGGCGCCCTGCGCGCGGAGCCGCAGGACGTGGTGCTGATCGACGGCATGCTCGGGTTGGACGAGCTGGCCCAGCTGATTCCGGCGGACCGCCAGGACCTGAAGTTCAAGCCGTTCGAGCCGCGCTTTCCCGAGCGCATCCGCGACCACGGCGGGGACTGCTTCGCCGCGATCCGCGAAAAGGACATCCTGGTCCACCACCCGTTCGAGAGTTTCGACGTGGTGGTCCAGTTCCTGCGGCAGGCGGCGCTGGATCCTGACGTGCTGGCCATCAAGCAGACGCTATACCGGACTTCCAAGGACAGCCCGATCGTCGCCGCCCTGATCGAGGCCGCCGACAACGGCAAGAACGTCACCGCCCTGGTGGAGATCAAGGCGCGTTTCGACGAGGCGGCCAATCTGAAATGGGCCCGCGACCTGGAACACGCCGGGGTCCACGTTGTGTTCGGCTTCGTCGAGTATAAGACCCACGCCAAGCTGTCGATCGTCGTGCGGCGCGAGGGCGACGGCCTTAAAACCTACTGCCATTTCGGCACCGGCAACTATCATCCGCAGACCGCCAAGATCTACACCGACCTGTCGCTGTTCACCTGCGACCCGGTGCTGGGCCGCGACTCGGGCAAGGTGTTCAATTTCATCACCGGCTACGCCATGCCCGAGCGGCTGGAGCGGCTGTCCTTCTCACCGGTGACCATGAAAGCCGATCTCCTCCGGCTGATCGCCCAGGAGGCGACCAACGCCCAGGCGGGCAAGCCTGCGGCGATCTGGGCCAAACTCAACTCGCTGGTGGACCCGGTGGTGATCGACGCGCTCTATCGCGCGAGCCAAGCCGGCGTTCGGATCGAATTGATCATTCGCGGCATCTGCTGCCTGCGTCCGGGCGTCGTCGGCCTGTCGGACAATATCCGGGTCAAAAGCATCGTCGGCCGCTTCCTGGAGCACGCGCGCATCGTCGCCTTCGCCAACGGCCATGAGCTGCCCAGCGCCAAGGCGCGGGTATTCATCTCCTCGGCCGACTGGATGCCGCGCAACCTGGACCGGCGGGTCGAGTCGCTGGTGCCGGTGGAGAACCCGACCGTGCACCAGCAGGTCCTGCAGCAGATCATGGTGGCCAATATCAACGACGTGGCTCAGAGCTGGGATCTGGACAGCGCGGGCCAATACCGGCGCGCCCAGGGCTGGGCCGCCAAGGGGGCCTTCTCCGCCCACCAGTATTTCATCACCAATCCAAGCCTTTCGGGGCGTGGGCAGAAGGTCAAGGACCTGCCCCGAGCGTTCGAGCATGTCGGCGCCAAACGCTAGACCCGTTCCCCTCCGGACGGAATCGTTCGAAGGGATGGCAAGCGCCCCGCCTCGTGGATTTAGAGTTTGATGACCGCCGAAACTGGCATCCACTTTCGGCTATCGCGCGCCAACCTGCCGCGTGACGCGGCCGTCATCGACATCGGATCCAACTCCGTCCGTCTGGTCATCTACCGCCTGGAGGGCCGGGCGATCTGGACGGTGTTCAACGAGAAGGTGTTGGCGGGCCTTGGCCGCGACGTCGCTCGCACGGGCCGGCTGTCGCCCGACGGCGTAGCCGCCACCTTGACCACCCTGAAGCGGTTCAAGGCGGTGCTGGACGCCGCCGATCGGGCCCAGGTCTTCGTGGTCGCCACCGCCGCGGTGCGCGAGGCCAGCGACGGGCCAGACTTCGTCGCCCTAGTCAAGACCGCGACGGGCATGGACGTGCGGGTGCTGACCGGCGTCGAAGAGGCGCGCTATTCGGCGCTCGGCGTGCTGGCGGGAACCCCCGATGCGGACGGTCTGGCCGGCGATCTGGGCGGCTCCAGCCTGGAGCTGACCCGTGTGCGGGCGGGCCAGCCCGGCGAGGGCCTGTCTCTGCCGCTGGGCGCCTTCGCCTTGCGCGGCGCCGAGGGGTTCGACGCCCCGCGCGCGCGGACCCGCACCGCCAAGGTGCTGGAGGAAATCGGCCAGGACTTCTCCACGCGGGTGTTCTACGCCGTCGGCGGGGGCTGGCGGAACCTGGCCCTGCTGCAGATGCGCATCGCCGGCTATCCGCTGCAGATCGTGCATCAATATGAGATCGCCGCCGCCGACGCTTTGGACGCCGCGCGGTTCATCGCCCGCCAGTCCAGAGGGTCGCTCGAGCGGATTCCAGGCGTCTCCAAGCGGCGGCTGGAGACCATCCCCTATGCGGCCGTGGTGCTGGAGGGCCTGATCGAACGTCTGGACCTGGAGCGCATCTCCATGTCCGCCTACGGCTTGCGCGAGGGCCTCCTGTTCGAGGCCATGGATCCCGCGGTGCGCGAGCTCGATCCGCTGGTCGAGGGGTGCGCGGCGATGGGCGCCCGCGAGGGCGTGGATAGCGAACTGGGTCCGGCTTTGGAGACGTGGCTTATGCCGGTGTTCTCCAAGCTGACGCCGCTGTTCGACGGGCGCGACCGCAAGCTGATCGCCGCGGCCTGCCACCTGGCCGATCTGGGCGCGCGTCTGCACCCGGACCACCGCGCCGATCTGGTGTTCGAGCAGGTGCTGCGCGCGCCGATCCCCGGCCTGACCCATCCGGAGCGGGCCTTTCTGGCGGCGGCCCTGTTCGCGCGTCACACCGGTTCGGCCTCGCCGCCGGATGGCGCCTTGCTCAGCCGGATCCTGTCTGACGATCGTCATCAAAGGGCGAGAGCGCTGGGAGCGGCGGTGCGGCTGGGCTGCGATCTTTCGGGGCGCAGCGCCAAGCTCCTGGCCCGCTCGCGGCTGGAGGTCCAAGGCGCCGCGCTGTGGCTGGCCGCCGACGACCGCTGGGCCGACATGCTGCTGGGCGAACAGACGGCAAAACGCGCCAGCACCCTGGCCGATCAGCTGGATCTGGGATTGAGAATCGGCGGGGGCAAGGTGGGGCGGTAGCGCCCTACCCCGCCGCGGCCCTCGGCGCGCGCCGCACCTCGACCACCCGCACGCGCGTTCCGTCCAACACCAGGGCCAGTTCGCCGTGCTTGAGCCGCAAGGCGTCCTCGCCGAAGGCCTCGCGCCGCCACCCGTGCAGCGCGGGCGTGTCGGCGCTGTCATCGCCGGCGATCTTTTCCAGGTCGGACACGGTGGCGATCAGCTTGGACGCCACGCCGGCGTCCTCGGCGCGCGCCTTGAGCAGCACTTTCAACAGCTCGACGATGGCGCCCGACGCCGGCGAGGGCGTCGCGCCATTGCGTTCGACGGTCGGCGCGTAGCCTTCGGGATCCTTCAGCGCCGCCTTGATCGCCTCGATCAGTTCGGGCCCGAACCGCGATCCGGCGAAACCCTTGGGCACTGAGCGCAGCCGGTTCAGGCCGTCGGCGTCGATCGGCGCCTGTGTGGCGATCTCATCGATCGCGTCATCCTTGAGGATTCGGCCGCGCGGCTGATCGCGCGTCTGGGCCGTGCGCTCGCGCCAGGCGGCCACGCCGCGCAGCACGGCCAGGTATTTGGCGGCGTATTTGCGCGGCTTCAATCGCTTCCAGGCGTTTTCCGGCTCGACATCATAGAGGGCCGGATCGGTCAGCTGGGCCATCTCCTCCATCACCCAAGCCAGCCGGCCGGCCTTTTCCAGACGCTCGCGCAAAATGGGATAAAGCTCGGCGAGGTGGGTGACATCGGCCAGGGCGTAGGTCAGCTGGGCGTCGCTGAGCGGCCGGCGAGCCCAGTCGGTGAAGCGGCTGGACTTGTCCAGGTCGATCTTCAGCATCTGGCGGACTAGGGCGTCATACGCGATCTGCTCGCCAAAGCCGGCGGCCATGCCGGCGATCTGGGTGTCGAACAAGGGCTTGGGCAGCACGCCCAGATTATTAAAGATCTCCACGTCCTGGCGGGCGGCGTGGAACACCTTATGGACCTTCTCGTCGGCCAGCACGGTCAGTAGCGGCGCCAGGTCCATCCCCTCGGCCAGCGGATCGATCACCGCCGCGAGAGCGGGCGCGGCCACCTGGATCAGGCACAGCTTGGGCCAATAGGTGGTTTCGCGCATGAATTCGGTGTCGACGGCGATGAACGGCGCGTCGGCGATGCGGTCGCAGAACGCCTGCAGTTCCGCGGTGGTGATGATAGGCGTCATCGGTTAGCTATAGCGCGGTGAATCGGCGGCCTGGCAAGCGTCGATCGAAGTTGGGCCGAAAAATGACGTTCCCTGACAGTCGCGGTTGTAGCAGTCGGGTGTTGCGCGCCAATCGCGGGATCTGAGTGATGACCAATCGGCCTTCCGGCCCTATGCCCAACGGATTGACCTATGCCGAGGCCGGCGTCGACATCGACGCGGGGGCGGCTTTGGTCGAGGCGATCAAGCCTCTGGCCAAGGCCACGCGACGGCCGGGCGCGGACGCCTCATTGGGCGGGTTCGGTGCGCTGTTCGACCTGAAGGCGGCCGGCTTTGTCGACCCGCTGATCGTCTCGACCACCGACGGGGTGGGCACCAAGTTGAAGGTCGCGATCGAAAGCGGCCATCACGACACGGTCGGGATCGACCTGGTGGCCATGTGCGTCAACGACCTGCTCGCCCAGGGCGCCGAACCCTTGATGTTCCTAGACTATTACGCCACCGGCAAGCTGGAGCTGGAGGTCGCGCGGCGGGTGATCGCCGGCATCGCCGAGGGCTGCCGCCAAGCCGGCGCGGCCCTGGTCGGCGGCGAGACGGCGGAGATGCCCGGCATGTACGGCCAGGGCGACTACGACCTGGCCGGCTTTTCGATCGGCGCCGTGGAACGCGGCGCGGTGCTGCCCAGGCTGCAAAACCAGGCGGTCGGGGACGTTCTGATCGGCCTCGCCTCCTCCGGCCCTCACTCCAACGGCTATTCGCTGATCCGACGAATCGTCGAGTTGTCGGGCCTCGCCTGGGACGCCGCGGCGCCGTTCGATGCGGGCCGCAGCCTGGGCGAGGCGCTGATGGCGCCGACCCGAATCTATGTCACCGGCGTCCTGCCGCTGATCAAGGCCGGCCTGATCGAGGGCGGCGCCCACATCACCGGCGGCGGCCTGATCGAAAACCCGCCCCGCGCCATCGCCGAAGGGCTGGAGCCCCAGTTCGACTGGGGCGCCTGGCCTCTGCCGCCGGTGTTCCAGTGGCTGCAGAAGGTGGGCGGGGTCGCCGACCATGAGCTGCGGCGCACCTTCAACTGCGGGATAGGTTTCATCCTCATCGTCAAGCCAGCGAACGCCGCCGCCGTGCTGGCCGGCCTGCTCGACGCCGGCGAGACGGCGTTCGTCTGCGGCCAGCTGGTTGCGGCCCCGCCGGCGCCATGAGCCGCACGCGCGTCGGCATCCTGATCTCCGGCCGCGGTTCGGACGCCCTGGCCCTGATCCACGCGGCCCAGGCGCCGGACTATCCGGCAGAGATCGCGCTGGTGCTGTCCAATCGGCGGGACGCGCCCGGCCTGACCAAGGCGATCGACGCCGGCGTCATGGCCCTGGCCGTCGACCACAAGCCGTTCGGTCAGAATCGCGAGTCGCACGAGCGGGCGTTGAACGCGGTGCTGCGTGAGGCCGGCGTCGAGTTCGTCGTATTGGCCGGCTATATGCGAATTCTGACCCCCTTCTTCGTCGGCGCCTGGGCCGGGCGGATGATCAACATGCATCCCTCGCTGCTGCCGGCGTTTCCGGGTCTGCGTCCCCACCGCCAGGCCCTGGTCGCGGGGGTCAAGCTGCACGGCTGCAGCGTGCATTGGGTGGTGGACAGCGTCGACGCCGGCCCGATCATCGGCCAGGCCGCCGTTCCCGTGCTGCCGGACGATAGCGAGGAGACCCTCGCCACGCGGGTGCTGGCGTTGGAGCACCGACTGTTCCCGGCCTGCCTGGCGCTGGCGCTGACGGGGGAATGCCGAACGGCGGATGCCAGCCAAACGATAACCAATCCCGCGTTTATCTGAGGCGGTGGGGCGAATGACGTCGCCCAGTGAATCGATCCAATCACGCACCCACAAAAAACCAGCACATGCCCAGCTCTCCACCGAAGAGAATCCACGCTTTACTCAACAACCGCGACGGGTATCATTGAGTTGAAGATCGATGGCGGCTCAGGGGGCGGTCATGTTCGGGTGGGTTGGTCGTTTTTTACCGCGATGGCTGCGACTCAGGCGCCGGCCAGCCCGGCGCGCCCTGTCGGCCCAGCTCATCGCTCCCATCGGCGAGTTCGTGGAGGCGGAACGGGCGGCCAGCCCAGCGGTCGCGCGCATCCTGCGCGCTGGACGCCGCTCCCATTCGGAGATCGATCAGATTGGAGCCGCCATTTCGGCCCGCCTGACCTTGGCCAAGAAAATGACGGATGCGGAGCTTGTCCGCTACATTCAGCATCTTCAGAACCGTTACCGGGCCGCCGTCGGAGCCGCCACCTACGCCCGATACATGGAGGGGGTTCCGACGGATATGCTGGACAATCCGAAGAAGCGCTGGGCCGAACTGCAGACGCTTTCCTACAGGCTGCGCCTCGCCTATTCGATCACCCACGTTCGCGATAGCCGCCTGGCCTTCATCAGGCTCGTGTGCACGTGGGGTCTTGTGATCGCGCTTGGCGTCGTCGTCGGAGCAATCTTCTACCGGGAGCTCAGTTCGTCCCATCCGATCGTGAACTTCATGATAGTCGCCGCCGTTGGGTTGGGCGGAGCGCTCACCTCGATCGCACGCAGAGCCAATCAGATCGTGTCGTCGAGCCCCCTCGATGACGATCCGGTTATCCAGGCGAGCGCGTTGCAGCAGGGATTGAACAGCCTGTACATCGCCGGCCTGACAGGACCCATCTTCGCCCTGACCGTTCTGGTCATATTCATGGCCGACGCCCTGAAGGTGGGCGAGCTGACACCCACCTTCCAACACGCGGTATGCACCGCGCATTGCGACACGCCTGACTTCCGCATCTTCCAGTACGTGTTTTGGTTCAACTCAAGGGCGGACGCCGCCAAGATGTTGCTGTGGGCCTTCGCGGCCGGCTTCGCCGAGCAATTGGTGCCGGATGTCCTGGACCGGTTCACCAAGGCCGCCGACCGCGAGGAAAAGGGCGACAACGATGCGGGCGGCGCGTCGACCAGCCAACTGAAGGCTTAGACGGCTGATCAGGGCCGTAGGGCGCCCAGGGTTTCAGGTCTGGCGTGGATCGCTCCGGTGACGCTGATCATTGAGAACGTCGATGGACGAAGGGCGAATTTCCCTTCGAAAGCCGCTAAAGCAGTTCGCTCGGCGGCGCCTTCCTTCAAACCGACCAAAGCGCTAACCTCCACCCATGACCAAGCTTTTGGATCAAGCGCTTGAGATGGCGCGCGACCTGTCGCCAGACGTGCAGGACGATATCGCCCGTATCGTTCTTCAACTTGCGGGAGCGGATACGCCAGTATTCGCCCTTTCGCAGAGCGAACGAACCGCGGTGGAGGAATCCAAGGCTGCAGCGGCGCGGGGAGAGTTCGCGACGAGTGAAGAGGTGCAGGCTGTCTGGGCCAGACACGGTCTATGAAGCTCCGCTACACGCGCAGAGCCCTGGCTGACCTTAGTTCAATTCTCGATTACATCGCCGAACAGTCGCCGCAAGGAGCCAGACGCGTTCAGGCGTGCATCAAGGCGATCATCAACCTTTTACCAGACATCCCTCGATCGGCGCGCGCACGGACGACCCGATGGTCCGCCGAATGCCTGTCACGCCCTACCCTTACCTCGTGTTCTACGAGGCCGGCGACGACGAGATCATCGTGCACGCGATCCGCCATGGCGCGCGCGATCCATCCGACTACCGCTGACGGGCGAGCCTACCCGACGATATCGTCCTCGGTGAAGAACTGCGCGATCTCGATCTTGGCGTTTTCCGGGCTGTCCGAGCCGTGGACCGAATTGCCGGTGAAGGATTCGGCGTAGAGCTTGCGGATGGTGCCATCGGCGGCCTGGGCGGGGTTGGTGGCGCCCATCACCTCGCGGTACTTCGCCACGGCCTCATCGCCTTCCAGCACCTGCACGACCACCGGGCCGGAGGTCATGAATTCGACCAGCTCGCCGAAGAAAGGGCGTTCCTTGTGCACGCCGTAAAAGGCCTCGGCCTGGGCGAGGCTCAGGCGGATCCGGCGCTGGGCGACGATGCGCAGGCCCGCGTCTTCGATCACCGCATTGACCTTGCCGGTCAGATTCCGCCGCGTCGCGTCGGGCTTGATGATCGAGAAGGTGCGTTCAGTCATGACGGGTCCAGGCTCACTTGGCGGTTGGTTTCGAGGAGGTCGGGCCTTATAGCCGTGCGCTCCCCTCCCGCCAAGGCTTGGCTCACCCGACCGTCATGTTGCAGATTTACGAACTCACCTTCGACGCGTGGGGCCGCCGTTTCTTCGATTCGGCGACCGTTTCGCTGCCCGTGGGCGCCAAGGTCGGGCTGGTCGGGCGCAACGGCGTCGGCAAGTCGACGCTGTTCAAACTGATCCTGGGCGAGTTGCATGCGGGCGGCGGCGAGATCGGCCTGCCCAAATATGCGCGCATCGCCTCGGTTGACCAGGAACACCCGGCGACGCCGGTCTCGCTGCTGGAGACGGTGCTGGCCGCCGATCTCGAGCGCGCCGCCCTGACGGCGGAGCTGGAGGTGGCGCCGCCGGAGCGTCTGGGCGAAATCTATGGCCGGCTGATCGAGATCGACGCGGACCGGGCGCCCTCTCGCGCGGCGGAGATCCTCTCGGGCCTGGGCTTCTCCACCGCCGACCTGGCGCGGCCCATGGCGGAATTTTCCGGTGGCTGGCGGATGCGCGTGGCGCTGGCCTCGGCCCTGTTCGCCGAGCCGGACATGCTGCTGCTGGACGAGCCGACCAACTATCTGGACCTGGAAGGCGCCCTCTGGCTTGAGGCGCGACTGAAGAAATATCCCCACACCGCCCTGATCATCAGCCACGACCGCGAACTGCTCAACAATTCCGTCGGCTTCATCCTGCACCTGATCGAGGGTAGGCTGGAACTCTATACAGGCGGCTATGACAACTTCGAGGAGCAGCGCGCTGAGAAGGCGAGGCTGGCCGACGCCATGCGCTCGAAGATCGAGGCTAAGCGCGCCCATATGCAGGCCTTTGTGGACCGCTTCCGCGCCAAGGCGTCGAAGGCGACCCAAGCCCAGTCGCGCCTGAAGATGCTGGCCAAGCTACCGCCAGTGTCCGAGGTGCTGACCGAACGTACGGCGCCCTTCACCCTGCCCTCGCCGGCCCGGCCGCTGGCGCCGCCGCTGGTGCGACTGGAGGGCGCGTCGGTGGGCTATGACGGCCCGCCGGTGCTGAAGAACCTGAACCTGCGCCTGGATATCGACGACCGGATCGGCCTTTTGGGCGTCAACGGCGCGGGCAAGTCGACCTTCGCCAAGATGATCGCCGGCGCGCTTCCGATCGAGGCCGGCCATCTGCATCGTGATCGGCGGATCAAGGTCGGCTGGTTCCACCAGCATCAGATCGAGGCGCTGGACCCCACCGACACGCCGCTGGAGATCATTCGTCGGGCGCTGCCGGAGTCCAGCGAGGCCCAGCGCCGCTCCAAACTGGCCCAATTCGGCCTGGGCTATGACAAGGCGGAGACCACCGTGGCCAATCTGTCGGGGGGCGAGCGGGCGCGGTTGCTGCTGAATCTGGTGGCCATGGACGCGCCGCACCTGCTGATCCTGGACGAGCCGACCAACCACCTGGACATCGACAGCCGCCGCGCCCTGCTGGACGCGCTGAACGACTATGAAGGCGCGGTGATCCTGATCACCCACGACCGTTCGCTGATGGAGCTGGTCGCCGACCGGCTGTGGCTGGCGGCAGACGGCGGGGTCAAACCGTTCGACGGCGATATGAGCGACTACGCCAAATTCGTGCTGGACCGCGCCCGCGTCGCCGCGCGCGGGCCGTCCCAGGCGCCCGCG
>Ga0302314_10000895_pt1 | contig 55447 bp, 59 predicted proteins | sample III_Palsa_N2_3_FD_200533 | JGI IMG/M metagenome (GOLD analysis project Ga0302314, IMG submission 200533) | Peat permafrost microbial communities from Stordalen Mire near Abisko, Sweden - III_Palsa_N2_3 | ecosystem: Environmental > Terrestrial > Soil > Palsa > Peat permafrost | place: Sweden... | reverse complement strand
GCCCGGTTTCCCTTGCACCCATGGCGGCAATCAGGCGGCGGACACTTCATCGGCCTGCAGGCCTTTCTGGCCCTGCACCACCTTGAAGGAAACCTGCTGGCCTTCCTGCAGGCTCTTGAAGCCCGAACCGGTGATCGCGCGGAAATGCACGAAAACGTCGGGGCCGTTGTCACGGGCAATGAAACCAAAGCCCTTGGCATCGTTGAACCACTTGACGGTACCGATCTGACGATCAGACATGAAAATCACTCCACTGGGTTTATAGACTCAACCTGTACATTGCAGCAGGCCGGCTTACTGGTGTGCGAGGAAACAACCCTGGGGTGAACGATGAGGCAGATCGCGGATCGGCTGCATCGGGCCACAAACTCTGCTGACCCCGGCAAACACAGTGGACAAATCATAGCGGTAGAACCAGACAGAAGTGCAATTGTGCAGCGCCGCGCAAATGAATCCGTTCTCACTGATTTTGCCAAAAGGATGACAAATTCAGATTTTCTTTACCTTCAACCCGGTTTAGTGTGAATAAGTCCACCTGCCTGATGCCGCTGGCTCGTTTCGATGCTGCCGGCAAGACCACCACCAAGGAGAGCCGATCATGTCCACCCTGCCCCGTCTGACCCTGGCCGCCATGATCGCCAGCCTGCTGCTGGCGGGTTGTGCCCATCAACCCGCGACCCGGACCACGCCGAAAGCTGCCAATTCTCCCGCCGCTGCCTCGACTCCGACGACTACAGCTACTGGGACGACTACAGCTACTGGCAGCGGCCAGGTTCAGCACCACGTTGCGACCACCCATGGCCATGTCAGCGTGCAGAACATGAACCTGCCAGACCATACCGGCATTCCGGCCTGTGACGATTATCTGGCCAGCTACATGGCCTGCCATCGAGCGGCGGGTATCTTCTCTCCAGATCAATTGCCGGTCCACTATCAGGCCATGCGCACCAGCCTGCTGGCTGATTCGCAGAATCCGGATATTCGCCCGGAACTGGCAGCGCGCTGCAATGGCCTGGCAGCCTCATTGCGCGATGCCCTGCACGGGAAGTCGTGTGCGGTGAGCCCGGCTCCGGCCAACAGCACACCCTGAGCGTCCCTCGCCTAGCTCATCTCGCGCCAGGCTGCGCGCAAGGCTTTTGCCAAGGGCGCCGGTTGCGTGCGCCCCAACTTGACCTCGGGCGTACCGTGCCAGCGCGCGGTGGCGGCAATTGCCGCGGCTACGGCCTGCACCAGCGGCGGCTCCGGCATCACCCCTGATTCCAGGAACAGCGCCTTGACCTCGAACACGCCATCGCCACGGTGGGCCTTGGCATCCAGTCGGCCAACCAGCCGGCCACGATGCAGGATCGGCAGCACGAAGTAGCCATAGCGTCGGCGCGCTGCCGGCGTGTAGCACTCGATGGTGTATTCGAAATCGAACATCGCCCGCGCCCGTGCGCGGTCCCATACCAACGGATCGAACGGTGACAGCAGGGTGGTATGGGTGGCGCGCAGGCGGCCTTGCAGCGCCTTCTCCAGCACATCGGCATGGTCACGATGGACGTAGCCCGGGACTTTCCAGCCCTGCACCGGTACGCTCAGCAGTTCCCCACGGGTCAGCAGTGGCGCCAGTTCCCGCTCGGCAACCGCCGGTTTCAGCCGATGGTAATCCGCAATCCAGTCGGCCTGTGTCACACCCAACGAACGCACGCTGTCGAGGATGAAACGTTGTCGCAAATGCGCCGCAGAGAGTTTGTCGACCGTGGTATCGAATGGTGGATCCAGCCTGGCAAGTACGTTCGCCGCCAGATCGTAAACACGCTGGAAATTCTCGCGCCGCGCCACCATCAGTTCGCCCAGCGCAAACCATGCCTCCAGCCAGCGCTTCTCCGGCTTCCATTCCCACCAGCCCGTCTTCGCTGCTCCTGCACCACCCTCCTTGCGTGCATAGTCCGCTGCACGCGCCGGGCCGGAGGCACGAATGCCATCCAGCAGCGCGTCCATATCGGCGCGTTGTTCGCGATGCATGCGTTGGGCATGCCGATGCGCCCAGTGACTCCCGCGCTGATCCAGCCAGTCACGGTGCTGGCCGACGTCGGCCGCACCGACGAAGCATGCCTCGTGCGCCCAGCATTCGACCAGTTGACCCTGCGCCAGCGCCTCATCCAGCCATCCCATCGGATAGTCGCCGAGGCGGCTATGGAGTACCAGATAAGGGCTGCGCGCGACCACATGGATGGTATCGATCTGCAGCAGCCGCATGCGCTCTATCGTCGCTACCACGTCATTGCGTCGTGGCCGGCGACGCAATGGCTGTAACAGGCCTTGCGCCGACAATTGCAGCAGGCGCGCCCGCACCAGGCTCAACATGTGGCGTTTACCTGAAGCTGCGTGCAACGACACGGCAGCTTCACGCCATCATGACCAAGATATTGAGCCGGCATATACAAAGTCCTTGTTAGCGTAACCCCGAGTCCGGCAACCGACAGCGGAAATCCTTGCGCTGAATCGGCAGTGGATGTCCTCACCAATGTCTTTCCCGCAAGCATTTTGGCATGGAGTATCGATGATGAAATCTCGCAAGCCACTTCTGTCCGCCCTCGCCGTCGCTGCATTGTTGTTCGCTGGTACGCTGATCGCCCAGGACACACCACCCCCGCCTCCGCCGCCGCCTCCTGCACCGATGTCCAGTCCCGCACCGACAGAGGCCAGTCCCGCGCCGACAGAGAGAGCAGCCTATCCGACGCCGCAAGGCCAGGTCGTCGTGCATAGTGCACCGGCGCCCGCACCCATGATCGATCCCGCACCCTCGTTTGAACAATTGTCCGGGGGCGGAAAATCGATCAGCGAGGATCAGGCTGCTGCCTATCTACCGCTGGCCAATGACTTTCTGAATGCCAGCCACAACGGCAAGCGCGTCAGCAAGGCCCAGTACGACGAGTGGGTCAAGCAGCTTCAGTAAGTAAGGTCACCCTCGTACCAAGCCGGTCACCGTAGAGGTGGCCGGCTTTCTTTGGGCGGACAGGCACTCTTGCACCGGATATCCTCGGCACACCTGTGGCTGGAAATCCCGAGTTGATCGGTCTTGCATGGTTCTGATCTGGAGCATTCGCTCGATGAAGACTCATCATCTTGCCGTGCCGCTGGCGTGGGCAGCCGGTCTGCTGACCACACCAGGTTATGCGCAAAATCCGGATCCAACCGACATCCGCGCCTGTACCGCGATCGAGAGCGATGCGCAACGGCTGGCCTGCTACGACCACGCGACGGGCCGGGTGAACCTGCCCGCTGCACAGAAGCGGGTCGACCGTGCAACAGCCACGCCGAGCATCTTCAGTCGCGAGCACACCGGGTCGACTACGGCAGCACAGGGCAACAATGAGGTGGCACAACCACTGTCCCTGCTCGACAGTCGTTGGGAACTGTCACCAGAGAGCAAGCTCGGTACGTTCAATATTCGTGGCTACAAACCGGTCTATGTGATGCCGGTATTCGCCACCAGCAATCAGAACGACGAGCCGCACAGTCCCAATCCGGCCAACACGGTGACCTCACCGCAACCACTGGACAATGTAGAAGCGAAATTCCAGCTCAGCCTGAAAACCAAGGTTTGGCAGGGCGTGTTCGGCGATGCTGGTGATTTGTGGGTGGCTTACACGCAGGACTCGCACTGGCAGGTCTACAACTCGGAAGCCTCGCGCCCGTTCCGCGAAACCAATTACGAGCCCGAAGCGATCCTGATGTTCAACACCAACTATCAGGTGTTCGGCTGGGACGGGCGGCTGCTCGGCATTGGCGTGGACCATCAATCCAACGGCCAGTCCGACCCGCTCTCACGCAGCTGGAACCGGGTAATGGCCGATATCGGCTTCGAGCGTGACGGCTGGACCGTGATGCTGCGTCCGTGGTGGCGCATTCCGGAATCGCGCGCCGACGACAACAATCCCGACATCAGCAATTACATGGGTCGTGGCGACATGCAGATCATCCACGAATGGAATGGACAGGAATTCGGCTTGATGCTGCGCCATTCGCTACGTGGCGGCAGCGAAAGTCATGGCGCCGCCCAGTTCACCTGGAGCTTCCCGTTGATCGGCAACCTGCGCGGTTACATGGAAGCCTTCAAGGGCTACGGCGAAAGCATGATCGACTACAACCACAACGCCACATACCTCGGCATCGGCATCTCGCTGCTCGACTGGTATTGAGCGCGACGGATCAGTGCCACCAACCGGTTTTCACGCCTGCAAGAATCTTCAGCATCTGTCCCTTGGCGAACGGCATCCGGCCGAGTGGCCCGAAACCGAGGTCGCGCAACCGCGCCAGGTCATCGCGTTCAGATTGGAATAGCGGCGTCAGCCAACGGCTGAGCCGCTGGTACACCGCCACATGGTGCCGGCGTGCGCGTGGATACAGGCGCAGCGCCACCTCGATGTCATCAGTGGCTGCCAGCGCATCGGCCAGCGCCTGAGCATCCAGTAGTGCCATGTTCACACCCTGTCCCAGTTGGGGACTCATCGCATGCGCCGCGTCGCCAATGAACAGCGCGCGTCCATGCACCGGCGTGCGCAGCACCACGTCGCGATAGCGCGCCCGCTGCAATTGCTGAGGCGCGTGAATCGATGCAAGAAGTGGCGCCGCTTCGGGCCACAGTGCAGTCACGCGCTCGCGCAAATGCATCAGTGCCGCGTCATCGAACGCATCCACCTGATCGCCAGGCAGGCTGAAATAGAAGGTGAGCCAGCGACCGTCGCGATCGGGCCGCCGCCCCACCGGCAATAGTCCGATCATTTCGCGAGTGCCACCATAGCGCTGCTGCAATACGTCGTGATGCGGCCATTCGTCTGCCGGCAACAGACACCACATCGCACCCCATGGATACGTCTGCTGGCGCCGTATCAGTTGCGGCACCGATGCACGCAACCGCGAGTGCGCGCCGTCGGCAACCACGACCAGGTCGAACGGGCCATGGCGCTGGCCGGTGCCGTCACGCAGGTAGCGGCCATCCTCTTCGATGGCTTCGATGGATACGCCGGTACGGATCTGCGCGGCATCCGCACAAGCATCCCGCAACAGGGTGAACAGGCTACCGCGAGTCAGCCCGAGGCCGAAGCAGTCGGCCGCGTGGTCGGCATAGCGCATGTCCATTACGCAGCGGCCGCGTAGATTGCAGCCATACAGCCGCCCGATCCGCTGCCCCTGCGCCAGTGCCTGCTCGTGCAGACCGAGCCTGGCCAGCACGCCGAGCCCGGTCGGCTGCAGCAGGAAGCCGGCACCGACTGGGCCAGGCGCCGCGGCCTGTTCGAACACGCTCAGCCGATGACCTTGTTCTGTCAGAAACAGCGACGCCGCCTGACCGGCGGCGCCGTAACCCACAATCGCGATATGCCAGCGTCCATGCATGGCGTTGGCAATCAGTGGTGATGACCACCGGCGCCGTGCACGTGACCGTGCGCCAGCTCTTCTTCACTGGCAGCGCGAACGTCGGTTACTTCGATCGCGAAATGCAGGGTCTGGCCGGCCAACGGATGATTACCGTCGATGAACACCTTGCCGTCCTCGACCTTGGTCACCGTGACGTTGATCTCGCCCTGCGGGCCGCGACCCTGGAACTGCATGCCGGGCTGGATGTCGTCGACGCCCTGGAACGCCTCACGCGGCACTTCTTGCATCAGCTCGGCGTGATGTATGCCGTAGCCTTCCTCGGGCGCCACGTCGACGGTGAACTTGTCACCGACCGCGCGACCTTCCATCTGCTTCTCCAGGCCAGGCACGATCTGCCCGCTGCCGTGCAGATAGGTCAGCGGTTCACGACCGTCGGAGCTGTCGATGACCTGACCCTGGTCGTCGGTCAGCGTGTAATGGAAGGCGGCAACGGAATTCTGGGCAATCTGCATGAGGGTCTCACGAATAGGTTCTAGTCCGCCGGCCAGGTGCCGACACGAAGCCGCAAGTTTACCAGAACCGCGGCAACCCACCGGGCTGCAGGGGGCTGCAGGATTGGCGATACTGTGGCCATGAGTCCACTGCCAAGACGCCTGCACCACCGCCTCGCCGCATGCCTGCTGCTGGCCAGTGCCTGCTGGCTCGCCATGCCGCCCGCGGCGGCACAGTCTCCACCTACAGTTGCCGGGGCCGCCACGGCCGCAGCGCTGACGGCGCAGATCGATGCACACATCGAACAACCCCGCTTCAGCGCGGCCAGCTGGGGTATCTCGGTGGTTTCCCTCGACAGCGGTCACACGCTATACGCGTATCACGCCGACCAACTGCTGCAACCGGCATCCACCGCCAAACTGTTCACCGCCGCACTGAGCCTGTCCACCTTGGGTGCGGATTACCGCATCGCCACCCGAATGCTCGCCAGCGGACGCCTGCACGATGGACGTCTGGATGGCCCCCTGATCCTGTACGGCATGGGTGACCCCACCCTGGGCACCGCCAGCAGTGCCGACTGGGCCGATCAACTGGCCGCCCAGCTGGCGACACGCGGTGTATGGCTGATACATGGCGACCTGATCGCCGACGATTGCTACTTCACTGGCCCCTCGTTCGGCACCGGCTGGGAAGCCGGCGACTTGCAAAGCTGGTTTGCGGTGCCTTCTTCCGCCCTTAGCGTGCAGGAAAACACCGTCGATATCACAGTGAGCCCGGCCACCACGGCAGGCTTTCCGGCCAGCCTGAATTTTGACCCGGACGATGCCCGGCCGCCGCTACTCGGTCAGATCATGACCACCTTGCCGCGCACACCGGGCGACATCAATCTTTATCGGGCACCGGGGACAGGCACGCTCTACGCCTTCGGCAGCATGCCGGCGCGCACACCGCCGCAGCATTTCAAGCTGGCCATGATGGATCCGGCCTTGCAGGCAGGCCAACAACTGCGACAGGCGCTGGCCCGTCGGGGTATTCGCGTCAGCGGCAAGCTTCAGGTAATCCACTGGCCGCAGGACGATGCCAGCCTGCTGGCTCACACAGACACACTCGGCGAAGTATTCTCGCCGCCGTTGCTGGATATCCTGCAACGTGGCCTGAAGCGATCGCAGAACCTGTACCTTCAGAATCTGCTGCTGAGTGTCGGCGCACATGAGCAGGCGAACGATCCCTCGCCAGCCCCTGGCTTCACCAATACCGAGAGCTATGGCATCAAGGCGTTGCAGCAGTGGCTGCCGCAGGTCGGCATTCCATCCTCGTCCAGCCTGATCGGCGAAGGTACCGGGCTGTCACGCCGCGACCTCGTCACGCCAGATGCACTGGTCCACCTGCTCAGCTACCTGGCTTCGCAACCCTATGCCACGGCGCTGCGGGAGGCGCTGCCGATTGCTGGCGTGGATGGCACCCTGATCGGCCGCATGCGCCAGACGGCCGCCGAGAACAACGTTCACGCAAAGACCGGCAGCATGACTTACGTGCATTGCATGGCTGGCTATGTGACTAGCGCGACCGGCGAACGGCTGGCGTTCGCGATCATGCTCAACAACTACGAACCAGCGACGGACGAACCCCACGCCAGCCGCGACGTGGATGCAATCGCGGTGTTGCTGGCGAACTATCGCGGCCGCAATTGAACGCAGCTGCAGCCAGGCCTCAGCCGCCCAGGCGTGCCAGCGTGTCCTTGCCGATCTTCTCCGGCGTATCCGTGGACGCGTAGCGCTTCACCACCTGACCCTCTGCATCGACCAGGAACTTGGTGAAATTCCACTTGATCGACTCGCTGCCGAGAATGCCCTTGCCTTCGCTCTTCAGCCATTGATAGAGCGGATCCGCGTGCTCACCGTTCACGGCGATCTTGGAAAACATCGGAAACGTCACGTCGAAGTGGGTGCTGCAGAAATCCCTAATCTCGGCCTCATCACCGGGTTCCTGATGACCGAACTGGTCACACGGAAAGCCCAGCACGACCAGCCCGCGGTCGCGCTGATCCTGCCATAGCGTCTCCAGCCCTTTGTACTGGGGGGTGAAACCGCATTTCGAGGCGACATTGACAATCAGCAAGGTCTTGCCGCGCCATTCCGCCAGCGAGCGCGGGTTGCCGTCGATATCGCGGACGGTGAAATCGTAGACGCTGGGCATGACCGTGCTCCGACTGATTGGACCAATTCAGCAGTCTACGCCATTGCGCGTGAGGCTCGTGGCATAGATAGAATGGCGCTTTCGCCAGCAGTCCAGGGCCCGTCGTGATCCGCTTTGTCGATGTCCACAAGTCCTACCGTGTCGACGGCCAGGACATTCCCGCACTGCAGCCATTCAACCTTGACATCGCCGATGGCGAGGTATTCGGCATCATCGGCCTGTCTGGCGCCGGTAAATCGACGCTTATACGGCTGATCAACCTGCTCGAGCGACCCAGCGGCGGCAACATCTTCATCAACGACATCGAGATGACCGCGCTGGCCGAACCGGCACTGCGTGCCCAGCGTCGGAAGATCGGCATGATCTTCCAGCATTTCAACCTGCTCGCCTCGCAGACGGTGGCGAACAATGTCGCGTTTCCGCTGCGGCTGGCCGGCGAGCGCAATACCGATGCGCTGCGCCAACGCGTCGACGAACTGCTCGCACGAGTCGGTCTCACCGCGCACGCCGACAAGTACCCGTCACAGCTTTCCGGTGGTCAGAAGCAGCGCGTCGGCATTGCCCGCGCACTCGCGAACCGGCCGTCGATCCTGCTGTGCGACGAGGCGACCAGCGCACTCGATCCGCAGACCACGGCCTCGGTACTGGAGTTGCTGGCCGAGATCAATCGCGAGCTGAAACTCACCATCGTTTTGATTACCCATGAGATGGACGTGGTGCGCCGCGTTTGCGATCGCGTGGCGGTGCTGGATGCTGGCGTGATCGTGGAGCGCGGCGCAGTAGTCGATGTATTCCTGCACCCGCAGCACGCCACCACCAGGCGCTTCGTCAATGAGGCGCTGCCGGAGGAGGCAGCCAGCGAGCTGGCGCCATTCGCCCAGGTACCGGGGCGGATCCTGCGACTGAGCTTTCGCGGCGATACCACGCTGACACCTGCGCTTGGCCGCGTCACCCGCGAGACCGGGATCGACTTCAACATCCTCGCCGGCCGCATCGACCGCATCAAGGATTTGCCTTACGGCCAGCTCACCCTGGCGATGCAGGGCGAAAACGTGGATACCGCGCTGACCGCGCTGCGCGAGGCCGGCATCGAGATCGAGGAGTTGCACCGATGAACCTGCTGCAAACACTGTTTCCAAACATCGACGACTGGGGCGAACTTGGCCGCGCCTGCATCGATACCCTGCTGATGCTCGGTGGCTCGCTGCTGCTCACCGTTCTGATCGGTCTGCCGTTGGGTGTGCTGCTGTATCTCACCGGCAAGGGCCAGTTGCGCCCGATGCCCAAGCTCTATGCAATCACCTCGCTGCTGGTGAACATCCTGCGCTCGGTGCCGTTCATCATCCTGATGATCGTGCTGATGCCGGTCACCTATTTCCTGGTTGGCACCAAGCTCGGCATCCGCGGCGCGATCCCGCCACTGGTGATCGGCGCGGCGCCGTTCTTTGCGCGACTGGTGGAGACCGCACTGCGCGAGGTACAGCAGGGCGTGATCGAAGCCAGCCAGGCCATGGGCGCCAGCCTGTGGCAGATCGTGCGCCATGTGCTTCTACCCGAGGCACGCGGCGGCATTTTCGCCAGCATCACCGTCACGGCGATCGCCCTGGTCGGCTACACCGCGATGGGTGGCGCGATCGGCTCCGGCGGCCTGGGCGACCTGGCTTACCGTTACGGTTATCTCAGCTACAAATCCGACTACATGCTGGTCACCGTGGCGCTGCTTATCGTGCTGGTGCAGCTGCTGCAAATGATCGGCGACAGCATCGTGAGGCGTTATAAGCAACGCTGATTTGGTTATTTGTGTTTGGCGGTACTGGCGGCCTACCTTCGTTGGCCGCCTATGAGAATCGCCACCATGAGCTTGTTGCTCGCCGCCGTTGCCGCCATCCTGGCCCTGCTCTTGCTGGCGGGCTATGCCAGGCCGAAGGCATGACGCGTTACAGGGAATGCCCGCCTCATGTTTGTGTTTGGCAGTATAGACGGCTTATTATTGTGCGACGCACAAGAGAACATGTCCAATGAAACTGCTGCTCGTCACCCTCGCCGCTACGCTGGCGTTGCTGCTCCTCGTGGGTTGCTCCGCGCCCAAGGAGGACGAAAACACGCTGACTGTGGCCGCGACTGCGGTACCGCATGCGGAGATCCTCAAACAGATTCAGCCCCTCCTGGCGAAGGAAGGGGTGAACCTGCAGATCAAGGTATTCGCCGACTACGTGCAGCCGAACACCCAGGTCGCCGAGAAAAACATCGACCTCAACTACTTCCAGACCAAGCCGTATCTGGATGCGTTCAACCGCGAGCGCGGCACCCACCTCATCATCATCACCGGGGTGCATATCGAACCGTTCGGCGCGTACTCGCACAAGTACAAGAGCATTGATCAGCTACCCGACGGCGCCAGCGTGACCATCCCGAACGATCCGAGCAACAACAGCCGCGCACTGCTGCTGTTGGCCAAGCATGGACTGATCACGCTGAAGGACCCGACCAACGAGCTATCCACGCTGAAGGACATCACCGCGAATCCGAAGCACCTGCAGTTCCGCGAACTGGAAGCAGCCATGCTGCCGCGCACACTGGACGAAGTGGATCTGGCCCTGATCAACACCAACTACGCGCTGGCTGCCGGCCTCAATCCGACCAAGGATGCGTTGCTGATCGAAGACAAGGACTCACCCTACGTGAACTACCTCGTCGGTCGTCCGGACAACCATAACGACCCGCGCGTGCAGAAGCTGGCCAAGGCGCTGAACAGCCCCGAAGTGAAGGCATTCATCAAGCAGAAATACCACGGGGCTGTGCTGCCGGCGTTCTGACCACTTAGCCCTGAGTTGCGGGTATCTCGAAGACCTGGCGCAGATAGGCCACATACGCCGGGTCCTCGCACATGTTCTTGCCCGGCGAGTCGCTCAGCTTGGCCACCGGCTGTCCGTTGCAGCGGATCATCTTGATCACGATGTTGAGCGGCGTCGGCCCCACGTCATTGGTCAGGTTGGTGCCGACGCCGAACGCCAGCAGGCAACGATCGCGAAAGTGTGCATATAGCTGCATCACCTTCGGGATATCCAGTCCGTCGCTGAATACCAGTACCTTGCTGCGCGGATCGACCCGGTTCGCGCGGTAATGCGCCAGCACTTTCTCACCCCATTCGAACGGATCGCCCGAATCGTGCCGGGTACCATCAAACAGCTTGCAGAAATACATGTCGAAATCGCGCAGAAACGCGTTGAGTCCGTAGACATCCGACAGCGCGATACCGAGATCGCCGCGATATTCCTTCGCCCATGCTTCCAGCGCCGCTACCTGCGAATCGCGCAGGCGTGTGCCCAGCGCCTGATGCGCCTGCAGGTATTCGTGCGCCAGCGTGCCCAGCGGGACCAGGTTGAGTTTCCGCGCCAGCCATACATTGCTGGTACCGGCCAGCTGCACGCCAAGTCCGTCGCGCAGCGCAGTCACCACTTCTTCCTGCCATACCCGCGAGTAACGTCGGCGCGTGCCGTAATCGGCAATGCGACAGCCGGCGTAATCCGGTGTGTCGCGCAACAAGGCAACCTTCGCATGCAGCCGCCGGCGTCCTTCGGCGAGATCGAGGCCAGCACTGGTATGCCGGAAATACACCTCGTTGACGATCGCCAGCAACGGCACTTCAAACAGGATCGTATGCAGCCACGGCCCACAGATGCGGATCTCGATCTCACCATTGGCAGCCGCGGCCGGAGTGATCTCCACATATTTCTCGTTGAGCTGGAACAAGCCGAGAAAATCGACGAAGTCGCTCTTGATGAAGCGCCACGTGCGCAGATATTCGAGCTCGTCCACCTTGAAACGCAGCTGGCACAATGCGGCTAGCTCGGTGCGGATTTTGTCGATGTACGGCACCAGGTCGATGCCCGGGTTGCGGCATTTGAAGCGGTATTCGACCTGCGCAGCCGGATAATGGTGCAGCACCACCTGCATCATCGAGAACTTGTACAGGTCGGTATCGAGCAGCGAGTCAATGATCATCAATTGCTCATGCGGGAGGGATGTGCACGCGGAGCATTATCCATGTCGAAGCACACCTCACGCGAATGACACTTTGTTCCGCGCAAAAATAAACCCCGTCAGCCAGGGGAGGACTGATGAGGTTTGTCAGGCGGCCTCCAGGGGAGGAAAGACCGGCCCCTCAGCAACACGTTGAACTGTGCCACTTCCTGTCGCCATCACGGCGATACATGTGCTTAGTGTGGCCACACTGATGTGAGTTCAACGTGCATGCCAAAATTTGTTCAGGTTATCGACAGGCTTCCAGAACACGGCGGCTACTTGTAACCGGGCCGCATCGCCATACTGACTCTACAATTTCTTTACATCCATGCCGGAGTTCACCATGAAGCGGTCCCTCCTGTGGCTGTTGGCGCTATGCGTGATCCTGCCGGCAGCCGCTGCCGAACTGAAGGTCGACCTTGGCCATGGTGTCGCCATGTACAACACCGAAACCCTGCTCAAACGCCACGACCTGCGCACGATCAACGTGCCTGCAGATGTCGCGTTTGGACACCTGATGCATTACCGCGCCGTTCCTCTGCTTGCGCTACTCAAGGACATCGGCAGCGGCGACCATCTCCAGTTCGTCGGTAGCGACGGTTTTGCCGCCGAAATTCCCGCAGCGCTGCTGCTGAACCAGTACGGCAGCGAAGCATGGCTGGCGATCGAGGATCCAGCCATGCCCTGGCCCAGCCTGAGCAAGGACCACGGCCACGCGGGACCGTTCTATGTGGTGTGGACGCAACCGCAGGCCGCCCAAGTCAGCCCGGAGCAATGGCCGTACCAACTCGCAACGATCCGCAAGCTGGACAGCGTGGCCGAGCGCTTCCCAGCCATCCTGCCAGATCCCTCGCTGCCTGCGGGCAGCGACGTGCAGCACGGCTTCATCGTGTTCCAGCACACCTGCTTCGCCTGCCATACACTCAATGGCGAGGGCGACGCGAAACTCGGGCCCGATCTGAACATCCCGCACAACCCCACCGAATACCTGCGCGAGGACCTGCTGCGCGCCTACATCCGCAATCCACAGTCACTGCGGCAATGGCCGCAGGCGAAGATGCAGGGCTTCGACACGCAGGCACTGTCCGATGCCGATCTCGATGCCGTGCTGGCGTATCTGCGGCACATGGTGGGGCGCAAAACGCCAGACTCAGTTGCTCACTGAACCTCTCTGCGTCCATCCAGCAGGCGTTGCAATTCCTTGTCGCGCGCGTCTGCAGACTGGCGCGCCAGCGCACGCACCTGGGCATAGAACGCCGGCCATTGCTGTCCAGCGCGCTGAAACAGTACGGCGAACGCGGGTGTCCACTGGTCGTACAGGCCGAACGGCAATAGCCGCGCGTTGTTGATCGGCTTCGCCACCCAGGCATCGTAGCCGTGCTCGTTCGGCCAGTCGCGGTCGCGCCATTGTGCATAACGCGTGCGGAACGCCTCGATCTCGTGCTGCTTGCCAGCGGCCATCGCAGACTCGGCCACGCCGCTGGCATACAGGGTCTTCAGACGCTCGCGCAGGTCCAGCATGAGCTGGGTGAAACCATCATCCATCGCCTGCGCGCGATCGTCCTGCGGCGGCAAACCACGCGACTGCCGCCACTCGCGCAGGCCCTCGGTCTGCACGAAGGTGGCGAAGGATTCGTTGAATGCGGTGTCGTCCTTCACGTAGATCAGCTGGTGTGCCAGCTCGTGGAAGATCGTGCTGTCGAGTTCGTCGTCGTCCCAGCTCAGCATGCTTGAGAGGATCGGGTCGGCGAACCAGCCAAGCGTGGAGTACGCAGGTACACCACCGATCCAGACATCGTCGCCGCGAGCCTGCAGCCGCGCGGCATCCGCCTTCGCATCAACCTCTTTGAACCAGCCACGATAGGCAACACAGCCTGCGATCGGGAAGCATTGCGGCAACGCTTCCACCGAGAATTGTGATGCGGCAAACACGTTCCACACCACGTACGGTCGGTGCAGGTCGACGTAACCGGTATAACTACGGTTGTCTGGCAGGCCCAGCCGCTCTGAGGCGAATCCGCGCGCTTGCTGTGCCAGCCGCAGGCGTGCCGCAAGCTTCGGATCGGTGGCCGGATCGCGCAGGACGGTACTCACCGCGCGCTGATGTGCAACCAGCTCACCCTGCCCGTGCGCCGCCTGCGCGTAGTAACGCAGGCTGCTGCAGGCACAAATCACAAGACCCACCGTCGCGATGACGATGAGCCTTGCAAAGCTGATGGATCGCGGCGCGAATCGGAATCGGGGCATGCCGCGATTGTGCCTGAAGCGTCAGGCTTGCTTAATGACCGGTGTGACTGCCACCGTGCCCGCTGCTATGGGAGACACCGCCGCGGGCCGCGCCATGCGCACCTTGCCAGTGGCCACCCGAACCACGGTAACCGCGATAGCCATACCCGCCACGGTAATAACCATAACCCGGGCCGCCGTACCAGATGTTCACGCCCGGTGCGTAGCAGCAGCCGTTGTAACCATAGCCGTTGTAACCGTAATAGCCGCCGTCGTAGTAACCCGGCGCTGCGTAGTAGCCGTTGTTATAAACCGGTGATGCCTGCGTGTAGTAGGCGCCACCATAACCGGCGCTGCGCACGTAGCCCGGATCGTAGTAACAACCTGACAGCGTCGCCGCAGCGGCAATCAGTGCAAGACCAGCCAACAGGCGTTTCATGATCCGTCTCCATCGGGAGTGACGACACCATACTGCGCCGTGGTGCTTGAATGCGTACTGAGTTTTCGACACGTGGCCGACCGGCGTTTACCTGCCAGCCATGTGCCGCGGATGGACCACAACGTGGATCAGTCCTTGCGCTTGCTCTGTTCACCGCGTTGCGGGGCCAGTACGCGGCCATCGCCTCGCTCGACGACTCCATCAGCGGGTGTGGACAGGTGCATTTCTGCACCATTCGAGTCCGGATGTGTTGGATTGGCACCTGGCCAGCTCGGCCCTTGCCGCACCCGCTCTTGCTTGGCCTCGAGGAGTGCCTGGATATGCGCTACAGCTTCTTCCGGACTGATGTGCTTGATAGGTGCTTCGACCACCGGACGCTTGCGTGGGGTGGGCTTTTTCGCAGCAACCACCGGCTTGCTCGTCGGCTTGGCTGCTATCGGTTTGGCGACGACCCTGCTGACCGGGCGCTTGGCAACCTTTCGGGTGGCCGGTTTTTTCGCAACTACCTTCTCTGTGGCTATCTTGCGTCCGCTGGTCTTCTTGGCAATGGCTTTCTTCGCTGCCGGCTTCCGGGTCGCAACCTTCTTTGCCGGCACTTTCTTCGCAGCGACCTTTTTGGCAACAGCTTTCTTTGCAACCGGTTTCTTCAGTGCTGGCTTCTTCGTCGCCGATTTTTTGGCGGCGACCTTCTTCACAGCCTGCTTGCGTGGCGCTGTCTTGGCCGCGCCACGTACGGGTGCCTTCTTCGCAGATGCCTTCTTGGCGGCCGTCTTTCTGGCGGGGGTCTTCTTTGCCGCGGACTTCTTCGCAGCCGACTTGCGGGTCATAGCCATGCGTTCGTTCTCCTGCGGTGATCATTGGTATCGAGGCCAGTATGCTCGCCCCGATGCCGTAGAACATCATCGACGGCGTGATGTCTCCGTCATGAGCGTGCGCCCGTGTTCACCTTGGACCTCATTCATCGAAAGCTTGGCTGCATCAGCGCATTGAGGAAATGCGGCAGCACACGAGGGTTCACCAGCAACATGAAGATCACGCCATAGGCCGCGCCCCACAGATGCGCGCTGTGATTGATATTGCCCTGCCCGCGCCGGTCCATGTAGATCGAATAGCCGGTGTACAGCACCGCATAGACGATTGCCGGCATCGGCACCACCAGCACGATGATCCGCGACCACGGTGCCAGCAGGATGTAGGCGAACAGCACCGCCGACACCGCGCCCGAGGCACCGAGGCTACGGTAATTCGGGTTGTCGCGATTCTTCAGGTAGGTCGGCAGGATCGATACCACCAGGCCACCGATATAGAACAACGCGAAACCGAGCATGCCCAGTTGATCGGTGAAGAATCCCTCCATCGAGCGGCCGAAGAAGAACAGCGTGAACATGTTGAACAGCAGGTGGTTGAAATCGCCATGCACCAGCCCGTAGGTCACTAGCCGGTGGTATTCACGCTGGCGGGTGATCGCCGGCGGCCACAGGATCAGGTCGTTCATCAACCGGCTGTTCTTGAACGCCATGAACGAGACGATGCAGGTGATGGCGATGATGATCAGGGTAATCGGCATGAACGGTTCCGCAGCGACGGCAAAACGTGCATCTTGGCGTCCTGGCACGTTCTTGTCGACTTTCCACATGCACCGCGCCCCGTAGAACGGGACTTATGCCCTGTCCCTGTGCCGATATACCGAAAGGTCACTGCACGAATCGACGGTGCACGGCTATCATTCGCCGCTTTACGCGGCCTCCAGCTGCGGCACGGAATCATGACCTTGCTTCGTTACCTGCATCTGGACGTCTTTGCCGCCTCCCTTGGCGGCGGCAATCATCTTGGCGTGGTCATCGGCGCGGATGACTGGAGCACCGCGAAGATGCAACGTTTCGCGCGCTGGACCGCGTTGGTCGAGACCACCTTCCTGCTGCCGCCGACCGACCCGAAGGCCAGCTACTGCGTGCGCATCTTCACTCCGCACAAGGAGATCCCGTTCGCCGGTCATCCCAGCATCGGCAGCGCCCATGCGGCACTCGAATGTGGCCTGGCAGAGCCGAGCGATGGCCTGCTGTGGCAGGAATGCGGCGCCGGTGTATTGCCGATCTGGATCGAAGGTAGCGGCGCCAATCGCGAATTGCTGTTGCAGTCACCTGGCGAGCGTGTACTGGATACCGGCCGCGCCGCACACCCGTTGCTGCCGGCGGCACTGGCCGGCATCGAACTCGGCGTACTGCCGCCCGCGCTGATCGACGGTGGTCGGCGCTGGTGGCTGGCTGAGGTTGCCGACGAAGCCAGCCTGCGCGCCTGGCAGCCCGATCATGCAGCAATCGGCGCACTGGCCCAGGCCAGTGACAGCATGGGGTTGTGTGCGTTCGCGCGTAGTGCAGGTAGCGAGTATCAACTAGTCGTGCGTGCGCTCCCTGCCGGCGTCGGCATCGTCGAGGATCCCGCTTCCGGCGCCGCCAACGGCCTGCTCGCCGCCTATATCGCGCGGACCGAACCGCAGGGCGCGCTGGCCCGTGGCTATCACGTCAGCCAGGGACGCGAGATCGGCCACGATGCCCGACTGGTCGTGCAGATCGACGGCGCCGTGATCTGGGTAGGTGGGCGCAGCCACATCGTGGTCGACGGCACCCTGGACTGGAATCCGCAAAGCTAAGCGCTTATCTGGCGACATTCACCGCCATCGTATCGAGCATAGGAGCGCACCTATGCGCGAAAGCTGCTTGCCAAGATCCGGGCAAGAGCTTTCGCGTACGAGGTGCGCTACAGGCGCTCGTCCAGGTGCGCACGACGTGCAGCAACCAACGCCAGCGCCGACCAGTCCAATTCCGCATCGCCCATGGCCAACGCTTCCAGCAGGCTGTCGCGCAACACCCCAGCGAACGGCAGCGGTACGCGCGCCGCCGAACCTGCCGTCAGCGCAAGCTCGACATCCTTCAGACCCAGTGGCAAGGTGAATCCGGCGGGCTTGAAGCGCTGCTCGGCGATCAATTTGCCGTAACCCTGGTACGCCGGTGCGGCGAACAAGGTATTCGTCATCACCTCGAGGAAATCCGCGGCGCTGACACCGTGCGCCCGGGTCAGCGCAGTCGCCTCGGCCATGCTCTCGATCGCCGTGGCCAGCATGAAGTTGCCGGCAATCTTCGCCACGTTGGCACGTTCCGGCGTATCGCCCAATGGCCATAGCTTGCTGCCCATTGCCTCCAGCAGCGGCCGCACGCGTTCGACCGCAGCTGGCTTGCCGGCCACAAGAATATTCAGCTTGGCTGCAGCCGCCATATCCGGGCGTCCGAATACCGGTGCGGCGACATACTCCAGCCCGCGCTTCGCATGTTCCTCGGCAAGCTGCTTCGCGAGTGCCACCGAGATCGTGGCGTGGTTCACATGCACCATGCCGCGATCCATCGCATCGAGCAAACCGCCGTCGAGAAACACCTCGCGCACTGCCTGGTCGTTCGCCAGCATGCTGCACAGTACGTCGCCCTGCACGGCACGGTCGGCGGTGCGCGCCACCTTGGCGCCCAGCGAAGCGAGTGGTTCGGTCGCGGCTTCGGAGCGATTCCATACCGTCAGCGTGTGTCCGGCCGCGAGCAGGTTGCTGGCCATCGCGCTACCCATCGCGCCCAGGCCGATAAATCCGACTTTCATGCAGGTTTCCTCATGCTGATCCGGCGCACAGTGAATCACGCGGGACATTCAGCTTGCGCGAAATTTTCTGTGGGTCATATCTGTTGGACCGCCCTTCGACTTCGCCTGCAAAGAACGCAGGCTACGCTCAGCCGCGCAGCGGCGAAATCGAAGGACCACCTCAAGCCACCTCACCTGCCGCCTGCCCCGAGGCCCACGCCCACTGGAAGTTGTAGCCACCGAGCCAGCCAGTGACATCAACCACTTCGCCGATGAAATACAGACCCGGCACCAGCTTCGACTGCATCGTGCTGGAGGACAGCCCATCGGTGTCGACGCCACCCATTGTGACTTCGGCGGTACGATAGCCTTCGGTGCCGCTGGCGGTTATCGGCCATGCGTTGAGTTGCGTGCCGACCTGGGTCAATTCAGCTTCGCGGTACTGGCGCATCGGCCGGCTCTCGAACCATTGCTCGCACAGTCGCTGCGCCAGCCGTTTCGGCAGCACGTCGCCGAGTACGGTTTTCAATTCCGCCAACGGCCGGGCCGTACGCTGCTCGACCAACCACTCGCCGACATCCTGATCCGGCAACAGGTCGATGCGCAGGTCATCCCCGGGTTTCCAGTACGAGGAAATCTGCAGGATGGCCGGGCCGCTGATGCCGCGATGGGTGAACAGCAGACCGGCGCGGAAGCCCTGTTTTCCCACGTGTGTGTCCACTGCTGGCAGCGTCACCCCGGCCAGATCCTGGTAATGCTCCTGATGCTTGCCACTCAAGGTCAGCGGCACCAGCCCGGCGCGCGTGGGTAGTACGGCATGACCAAACTGGCGTGCCAGCTCGTAACCGAAACCGCTGGCGCCCATGCTCGGAATCGACAGACCGCCACTTGCGATCACCAGCGACTCGGCATGCACCTCGCCGTGCGCGGTGAACACGCTGAAACCTTCCGGCGTCTTGCGCACGCGCTGCACACCACAATTCGCTTCCACCGTGACGCCGGCAGCAGCGCATTCGTCCAGCAGCATGCGTACGATCTGCTTGGACGAGTCATCACAGAACAGCTGGCCGAGCTCTTTCTCGTGGTAGGCGATGCGGTGTTTCTCGACCAGCGCGATGAAGTCAGCCGGCGTATAACGCGCCAGCGCGGACTTGGCGAAATGCGGATTGGCCGACAGGTAGTTCGCTGGCGTCGCGCCGGTATTGGTGAAATTGCAGCGGCCGCCGCCGGACATCAGGATCTTCTTGCCGACCTTGTTGGCGTGATCGACCACCAGCACGCGGCGCCCACGCTGGCCCGCGGCAATCGCACACATCAGCCCGGCGGCGCCGGCACCGATGATCAACACGTCCGTTTTCAAGAACTCACCATGGTTACGCCGCTTTGCTTTTGCTCGTCATCCCGGCGCAAGCCGGGATCCAGTGCCCTTGCCGCCAATGAGGCACTGGATTCCGGCTTGCGCCGGAATGACAGAGAGGGAAGCGCAGCATTATCGCCCAGATGCATCGCTTACACTTCCCACTCCGCTTCCCATCGAGCCGCCGCCATGCCCTCCTTTGACGTGATTTCCGAAGTCGACAAACACGAGCTGACCAATGCAGTCGACCAGGCCAACCGCGAATTGACCACCCGCTTCGACTTCAAGGGTCAGGACGCGTCGTTCGCGCTGGACGAGTTCGTCATCACCCAGAGCGCCCCCAGCGAGTTCCAGCTGCAGCAGATGCTGGACATCCTGCGCGCCCGGCTGATCGCACGAAAGATTGACACCCGTGCGCTCGACGTCGGCGATCCGGAAACCAACCTGGGTGGCTCGCGGCAGAAGATCACCGTCAAGCAGGGCATCGAGCAGCCGGTGGCGAAGAAACTGGTCGCTTCGCTGAAGGCCGCCAAGCTCAAGGTCGAGGCGCAGATCAACGGCGACAAGCTGCGTGTCACCGGCAAGAAGCGCGACGACTTGCAGGATGCGATGGCAGTACTGCGCAAGGCGGAGGTCGAGTTGCCGCTGCAGTTCGACAATTTCCGCGACTGAGCCGTCAGGCTTTGAATATCAAGCTCTCGACAGCAGCCGGCCGCCCATCGCAGCATTGACGGCGACCACCACGGCCACCGCCAGCGCGTGCGTCAGCAGGTCGGTCGCGGCAGCATCGTATGAATGACAGATCTCCAGCAGGCTGGCCGAGGCGGCTGCGCTAGCCAGCCCGACCATCACCGCGGTAAGCACCGGCCGCAGCGGACAAGCGCGCCGCAGCAGCAGGATCAACAGCGCGGACAGCGGCACCGAGAAGCTGATGATGAAGACCAGGCAATCGGCAGATTGATGCATGGTGGCGAGCTGGGTGCCCGGAGCGATCAAATCGCGCACATGCACACGCAGGCAGCCGAGACCGCTCGCGCCGATCCACAGCAAGGCACCTGGCAGTGGCAACCACGCCCAGGCCGCCGGGCGCCCCGGTACGCCCAAGGCAAAAGCAGCCCACGCCGCTGTGATCGCGGTGATCACTGCACCCATGCCAGCCCAGCCGAGATCCGGTGTGCCAGCCCAACGCCGCAACATCGGATCCGCGCCGTAATGCATCAGCAGCACCGCCGCGATCGCCGCCACCACCAGCAGCCAGCCGGCGGTGCGCAGCCATGGCGGCAACAGACGCCGCACCGGCACCAACTCGGTGCCGAGCTGGTCGATCAATGCCTCATGCGATCGCGGGTCGAACATGGTGTTCAAGGCTCTCCATGGAAACGTTCGCGCAACGCCTTCAGCGCGCGATGCAGGTTCACTTTCAACGCACCGGTGTTGCGTCCGGTGAGTTCCGCCGCTTCGCCCAGCGAGCGCTCGCGCAGACCCAATTGCTCCACCGCCTCACGCTGACCCGGCGGCAACTCGGCAATCGCCGCACGCAGGCGCTGCGCCCGTTGCTCGCTTTCTACGGCAGCGCTGGCATCGTCGACATCGGGATGGCGATCCATTGCGAATTCATCATGCACTTCGCGGCTGTCACGCCGACCGCGACTGCGCAGCGCGTCGATCGCACGGCGGCTGGCGATTGCGCTGAGCCACGCATCGTATGAGCGCGTCGGATCGTAGGTATGGCGCACGCGATGAACGGTGATCAGGGTTTCCTGCACCACGTCATCGAGATGATCCTGAGGCACACCCTGCCGGCGTGCCGCAGCGCGAATCAGCGCCACCGAATCGGCCAGCACCTTCTCGTAGGCACGCCGGTCACCCGCCTGCGCAGCCGCCATCCACGCCGCCCGACGCTGGTCGGGCGATTCGCTATCGTTGGCTGCGGCAACATCGGCTGGCACGGACTGACTGGCACTCGCCCACGGGGAAAGGCCACTATCTAGACTCATGAAGCCGCTTGCGGTCAAGGCTTGCGGCATGGCCGCTCCAGATCGGGAACTCCTGTAAGGCATTCGCCGCATCCCGCGCAGGAGTTACTACGTATGTGTCTATATGTTGTTGCAAGGCACGTGTTACTGGCATCGCCAGAGGTAACCGCAGCCAAACTGCCCGCGAATAGCCATACACCACCCAACGGATGACGCTCCCATGCTCGTGTTGATCCTCGCCTACCTCGGCGGCGTACTGACCATCCTCAGTCCGTGCATCCTGCCAGTGCTGCCCTTCGTGTTCGCCCGCTCCGACCGGCCGTTCATGCGCAACGGCCTGCCGATGCTGCTGGGCATGGCGATCACATTTGCCGCAGTGGCCACGCTGGCCGCGCTCGGCGGCGGCTGGGCGGTACATGCGAACCAGTACGGCCGCATCATCGCGCTGGTGGTGCTGGCCTTCCTGGGTCTGACCCTGCTGTCGACCCATCTGGCCGAATGGATGACCCGTCCCTTCGTGGCGCTGGGCAACCGGCTGTCGCAGCGTTCGGCCGGCGATGGCGATTCGATCTGGTCCGCTGCCGGCCTCGGTGTCGCCACCGGCTTGCTATGGGCGCCGTGTGCCGGGCCGATCCTCGGCCTGCTGCTGACCGGCGCAGCGCTGAACGGTGCCAGCGTGCAGACCACCCTGCTGCTGCTCACCTATGCGGGTGGCGCAGCCACTTCGCTCGGGCTGGCTCTGCTGATCGGCGGCAAGGTGTTCGCGTTGATGAAGCGCTCGCTGGGCGCCGGCGAATGGGTGCGCCGCGTACTCGGCGTGCTCGTGCTCGCTGGCGTGGCCTGTATCGCGCTGGGGCTGGATACCGGCCTGCTCACGCGCGTGTCGCTGGCCAGCACCGGCGGCATCGAACAGAAGCTGATCAATGCCGTGCGCCCGGCACCGGCCCCCGAACCCGTGCTGAAAGCCGGCGACCCATTGCCGGTGGAAGGCCAGATGCCGTCGCTGGCTGGCGCCACACAATGGCTCAACAGTCCGCCATTGACCACCGAATCGCTGCGCGGCAAGGTGGTGCTGGTCGATTTCTGGACCTACTCCTGCATCAACTGCATCCGCACACTGCCTTATGTGCGCGGTTGGGCCGACAAGTACAAGGATCACGGCCTGGTGGTGATCGGCGTGCATGCACCGGAGTTCGCGTTCGAGAAAGATCCGACCAACGTCGCCAAGGCAGTCAAGGATCTCGGCGTCGATTACCCGGTCGCGCTGGATGACAACTACGCGATCTGGCAGGGCTTCCACAACGAATACTGGCCGGCGCATTACTTCATTGATGCGCAGGGACAGATCCGCCATCACCATTTCGGCGAAGGCGGCTACCGGGAAAGCGAGGACGTGATCCGCCAGTTGCTGACTGCGGCCGGCCAGAAGGATCTGCCCGGCGGTTACGTCAGCGACGACCATCACGGCGTCGAAGCCGCCGCCTCGAACGATCCCACCCGCTCGCCGGAAACCTATGTTGGCTATGCGCGTGCGCAGAACTTCGTCGGCGGCAAGGTGACGCATGACGCTGCTGCGGATTACCACGCACCCGGCACGCTGGCGGCGGATCAATGGTCGCTCGATGGCCACTGGAACGTGCATGGCGAAAGCGCACAGCTGGAAAGCGCGGGTGGCAGCATCGTCTACCGCTTCCGTGGCCGCGACCTGCACCTGGTGCTCGGCCCGGGCAGCGACGGCAAGCCGATCCGCTTCCAGGTCACCATCGACGGCAAAGCGCCTGGTGCCGACCACGGCATGGATACCGACGCCGACGGCAACGGCACGATCACCGCACAGCGCCTGTACCAGCTGGTGCGCCAGGCCAATGGAAGCGGCGAGCGGCTGTTCCAGATCACCTTCCTCGATCCCGCTGTGCAGGCGTACGCCTTCACCTTCGGCTGATCCTTCTCATCCACAGATATCTCCAAGGAGGTTGCCATGTCACGCCTCGATGAAACCCTCGCGATGGATCGCCGCCGTTTCCTGCGCACCGCGCTCACCGGGGGCGCACTGCTGGTGGCTGGCGGTAGCCTGGTCATCCCACGCCTGTTCGCCGCCGACAACACACCGGTCGGCAAGCCCGGCAACGTGCTGCTGGAAATCTTTGCCGACAACGGCCATGACCTCGGCCCGCGCCAGGTGCCGAAGCTGGTGCTGACCGACGCGCAATGGCGCCAGCGGCTGTCGCCAACGGCCTTCGACGTGATGCGTCGCGACGGTACCGAAATGGCATTCAGCGGCCCGCACGAAAAACTCGGTAACGGCTTGTTCCGCTGCGCCGGCTGCGCTACCGCACTGTACGACGCGGCCACCGAATTCGACTCCGGCACCGGCTGGCCCAGCTTCTGGCAGCCGATTGCCGCGCGCAATGTGATCCAGAATCGCGACAGCAGCTTCGGCATGGATCGCACCGCGATCAGCTGCGCCGGCTGCGACAGCCATCTCGGCCATGTCTTCGACGATGGCCCGCAGCCGACCGGCCTGCGCTATTGCATGAACTCGGTGGCGTTGCGCTTCGTGCCGCGGACGACGGGCTGAGCTGTACCGGCGGTATATCGGCGCTGTACCGGACATGACCTGCCAGCGATTCGTCCATGGCGTCGCCGTATCGGCGTACGCATATACTGCGGGCGTCATCCAATCAACCGCTGGAGATCGTCCGCATGAAACGTCTGGTCTGGTCTGCCCTTGCAACACTGTCCCTGGCCATCCCCATGCTCGCGTATGCATCTGATGGCTATGTCACCGGCAACGTCAATCTGCGCGCCGGCCCTGATCCAGGCTATCCGCTCGTTGACCAGCTTCCCGCCGGCACCGAAGTCAACGTGCAGGGCTGCACCGATGGCTGGGAATGGTGCGATGTCATCAATGACGGCGACGGCAGCCGCGGCTGGATCGCCGGCAATTTCATTCAGTACGAGTACCAGGACCAGCCTGTGCTGCTGCCTGAATACGGCGCGGACATCGGCATCCCGATCATCGCCTTTTCGATCGGTGCGTACTGGGACAATTACTACCGCGGCCGACCGTTCTATGGCGATCGTGCAAACTGGTACAACCGTCCCATGCCGCGCCGTCCACCGCCGCGGCCGATGCCGGGTGGCCCGGGACAATGGCATGGATCCAACGGGAATCCTGGGTATCAGCGGCCAGGGCATCTGGGGCCCGTTAGTCCGGGGTATCCCGTGCATAACGAACAGGGTGCCCGGCCACCGGAGCGCACTCCCGCGTCCGGCATGTATCCGGGTGGCAATCGTCCGGCAGTCCCTGCTCAAACACAGCAGAGAGCGCAGGCACGCCCTGCGGCCAAACCTGCCGAGCACAAGAATGATCATGACGACAACGGCGGTCATTAACCGCTGATCGCGCGACGACAGCCGGACGTGAGACGAAATCCATCGTTCCGTCCGGCTGCCATAAACTGGCGACTCACTTGAGCTGAGGATTTTCCGGTGAGCCGACCCGTGCTGCAGTTCTGCAGTTCGTCATGCTGCTGTTCGCAACCACCGTCATGCTGCCGCACGCTGCGGCAGCCGATGGCATCACCCAATTGAGCACAATCGATCAGAAAATCGTCGCGGGCGCTGTTGCCCGCGACGCCATGCAGGTGGAGCTCAACTACAATGGCTGGCTCTACGACGACAACGCGAAGGACCATCACGTCGCGATAGTCGACAGCTCGTTCGATCACGGCAAGACGATCAGCTTCACCCTCGGCGAGGGTAACGTCATCACCGGTTGAGACAAAGGCATCAGGGGCATGCGCGTGGGCGGCCTGCGTACACTGCTGATCCCGCCGCAACTCGGCTATGGCGGCCGCCGTGTCGGCAACGTGGTACCGCCGCATGCCTCGCTGGTCTTCGACATCGAGCTGGTGAGTACCCACTGCACGTCGCCCCATGGCAATGCCGTGGGGCCTTCCCGTGGATCGCCAGCCGGTCAATACTCCCGCATCACATCTGACCGGTGCGTTGCCCATGGCTGACCTGTTTTCTCCCGACGTGCTTGCCACGCAGCCGCTCGATCATGCACTGGCGCTGCCGGCTCGCTACTACACCGATCCGCAGGTACCGGCGCTGGATGCTTCGGCGGTGTTCGCACGCAGCTGGCAGCTGGTGTGTCATCAATCGCAACTCAGCGGCGTGGGTGATCATGTCGTGACGGCCATTGCCGGGTTGCCGCTGCTGGTCGTGCGCAGCGACGAGACCACGATCCGTGCCTTCCATAACGTGTGCCGGCATCGCGCCGGGCCAATCGCCAGCTGCGATGGCCGTGGCGCGACCGCACTGCGCTGTCGCTATCACGGTTGGACCTACGGGCTGGACGGCGTGCTTCGTGGTGCCCCGGAGATGGGGCGCACGCCGGACTTCGATCCCGCCACGATCCGTCTGCCTGAAGTACGTGTGCAGGTGTGGCAGGGCCTCGTGTTTGTCGCCACCGGCGAAGCACCGCCCTTTGAGAATTTCGTCGCCGGCATCGACGCACGGCTGGGACCAGAGCGCTCGCTGGCCGGTTTCGAGTTTCACCATCGTTCCAGCTACGACGTGGCGTGCAACTGGAAGGTCTACGTGGACAACTACCTGGAGGGTTACCACGTGCCGCATATCCATCCTGGCCTGAACAGCCTGCTGGATTACCGCAGCTACATCACCGAGACCGCCGAGTGGTATTCGTTCCAGTTCAGCCCGCTGGAAAGCGGCGACGATCTCTACGGCAGCGGCGAGGCGCTGTACTACTTCCTGTATCCAAATGCGATGCTCAACATCCTGCCCGGGCGCCTGCAGACCAACCGCGTACTGCCACTGGACGTGGACCATTGCCGTGTCGAATTCGATTTCTACTATGCACCAGACTCGACTGCCGCGGGACAGGCGCGCCGAGCGAAAGACCTCGCCTTCAGCGACGAGGTGCAGTTGGAGGACGTGACGATGTGCCAGGACGTGCAGCGCGGCCTTGCCTCGGGTTCGTACGAAGCCGGCCGGCTGAATCCGCTGCGCGAGAACGCGGTGCATCACTTCCACGAACTGCTGCGCCGCGCGTATCGCGAGCACGCATGACTGCCAGCGCCCGGCCGCTCGGGCTGTGGATGCTGATAGCGCTGGTGGTCGGCAACATGATCGGCTCCGGCGTATTCCTGCTGCCGGCAGCGCTGGCGCCCTACGGTGCAGCAAGCGTGCTCGGCTGGGGCGTGACCTTGGGTGGTGCACTGCTGCTGGCGCTGGTCTACGCGTGGCTGGCACGGGCCGTGCGTAATCACGGCGGCGTTTACGGCTATGCGCGGCGGGCGTTTGGCAACGGCGCCGGCTTCGTGGCGGCATGGAGCTACTGGGTCAGCGTATGGACGGCGAACGCAGCGATCGCGGTGGCGTTCGCCGGCAGCCTCGGCGCAGTTTGGCCGGCAGCGATCGCGACGCCGTTGCGTAGTGCCGCCTGTGCACTTGGCGCGTTGTGGTTCTGCACGTCGGTGAACCTGGCCGGCGTGCGCGAAGCGGCACGCCTGCAGTTCGTCGCCACCTTGCTCAAGCTGGTGCCGCTGGTGGTCTTCGGCGTGATCGGCCTCGGCTGGATCCACGCCGGCGCGTACCGGCCGTTCAATCCCAGCGGACAGCCGTTGTTCCACACCACCACCGCGGTGGCCGCGCTGACGCTGTGGGCGTTGCTTGGCCTGGAAGCGGCGACGGTACCAACCGGCGTGGTGCACGATCCGGAACGCACGGTGCCTCGCGCCACCGTGATCGGCATGTTGATCGCCGGCATCACCACCATGCTTGCCTGCACCGTGGTGATCGGCCTGTTGCCGCTCGACGTCCTGCGCAATTCGGCGGCGCCGATGGCCGAGGCGGCGAGCCGCGTGTGGGGTCCGGCGGCGGGTATCGGTATCGGTGTGGTCGCCACGATTTCCTGCTTCGGCGCGCTCAACGGCTGGGTACTGCTGCAGGCGCAGACGCCGCTGGCGGCGGCACAGGATGGCGTGTTTCCCCGGCGGTTCGCGCAACTGGACCGACACGACACGCCGCGCTTCGGCCTGCTACTCAGCAGCGTGCTGGCCAGTGCGCTGATCGTCGCCAACTACAGCCGCAGCCTGGTGGCGCTGTTCACCTTCTCGATCCTGCTGTCCACCGCCACCACTCTTCTGCCGTATGTGATCAGTGTGCTGGCGTGGTGGCGTATCGATGCCGGTGCGGCACTGGTGCGCAAGCTGGTGGCCGCGGGTGCGCTGGTCTACAGCGCATGGGCACTCTTCGGCACCGGCATGGAATCGCTGCTATGGGGCGGTGTGCTGGTGCTGGCCGGGCTGCCGATCTTCCTGTAGCAGCGCCGCATGGTGCGACTACGGCCACCAGCCACGTCCTGACTGCGCATAGCGATCCGCGGCGCGCTCGAACGGATTGCGCACGCTGACACCACCGCACAGCAGGTACAGCGGCAGGAACAATGGACCAAGCAGCATGTACTGGTAGACATGGGCGCGTTCGTGATCGGCCAGCGACACCGGTAGCTCGATACCGCGTCCTGCGCGATGTGCATAGGTAAAGCAAGCTGTATCCAGCTGCTCGCCGGTATGCAGGATCACGTTGCCGAGGGTCAGCGCGCCGCTCGCACCCCACGGCCAGTGGCGCACCACCATCGCCAGTTCGCGCCGCTGCCAGCGCATGCGCGCTCCGAACGCGAGGCCGATGAGCCCAGCCAGCAACCCAAGCAAGGTGTTCGGCAACGTCCAGCACATGCCGAGTGTGATCAAACAACGCCATGGCAGGTCTGCGGCAGGCGCACTGAATTTGCGGAAATGTTTCTTCATGTTCAACCGCTTCGACTACCTGCAGTCGGCTTGGGTTTGCGAACCGCCGCCGCCATCTTGTCAATCATGGCGCTGTATACCCATCCTTTGCCGGAGTCTGTCATGAGTACACCACTGACCATACCCTGTCCGCATTGCAGTGCGCTCAACCGCGTGCCAGCCGAACGCGTCAGCGAGAAACCCACCTGCGGACGCTGCAAGCAGGCACTGTTCGACGGGCACCCGGCCGAACTGACTGCAACGAATTTTGACGCGATCGCCGGTCGCGGCGACATCCCAGTACTGGTGGATTTCTGGGCCCCTTGGTGTGGGCCATGCGTCGGCTTTGCGCCGGTGTTCGTGCAAGCCGCCAGCAAGTTCGAGCCACGCCTGCGGCTGGCCAAGCTCGACACCGAGGCGCAACCGCAACTGGCGCAGCGCTTCAACATCCGCAGCATCCCCACCCTGATCATGTTCCACCAGGGACGCGAGGTTTCGCGGCAATCCGGTGCGTTGAACGCGGCACAGCTGGAGCAGTTCTTCCAGGCATCGCTGGCGCAGGTTTGAACCGGCGCGACCCATGCCTTTCTGCACACTCCGGGCGCGACGCAGCCGGTTAGGCTTGGGTCTTTCACCCGTGAGGAACAGATCCGTGCGCAAGCCCCTGCAAACCGCCCTGCTGGCGGCCATGATCGTTGCTGGATTCAATACATCGGTAATGGCGGCCGACACCCACAAACCACCGGCGACGCAGGATGCAGCCAACAGCGACGGTTTCCATCTGCCGCCGTTCCCGGCCGACGCGCACGTGTCGCAATCCGCCACGGTGGATGGCAGGACGCTTAAATACACCGTCACCGTCGGCTCGCTGCCGGTACGCGACGAGAAGGGCAACATCACCGGTGAGGTGGTATTCACTGCCTACATCATGGCCGGCAAGGATAGGCCGGTGACGTTCGCGCTCAACGGCGGTCCGGGTGCCTCGTCGGTCTATCTGAACCTTGGTGCGATCGGTCCGAAGAAGGTGAACTTCGGCGTCGAGGGCGACAACCCGTCCGACCCGGCGACGCTGCACGACAATCCCGGCACCTGGCTGGGCTTCACCGACCTGGTGTTCATCGATCCGGTCGGCACCGGCTTCAGCCGCGCCTTGGTGGATGACAAGGAAGCGACCAAGCAGTTCTACAGCACCGACAACGACATCAAGTATCTCTCGCGCATCGTCTACGACTGGCTGGTCAAGAATGGCCGCATGACCTCGCGCAAGTACCTGGTCGGCGAGAGTTACGGCGGCTTCCGCGGCCCGCGCATCACCGATTACCTGCAGACCCAGCTCGGCGTGGCGATGAGCGGCGTGGTGCTGTTGTCGCCGTATCTCGATCCGGCAGCTTCCGACGACGAAAACGTCTCGCCGCTGCCGTGGATGCTAACCCTGCCCTCGATCGCCGCGGCTCATCTGGAACGCGAGCACAAGCTGACTCCGGAAGCGATGAGTTCGATCATCGACTACACCCGCGGTGAATACGCCAGCGACCTGATGAAGGGCCGCGCCGATCCGCAGGCAGCCGATCGCGTGGTGAGCAAGGTCACCGAATTGACCGGGCTCGATCCGCTGTTCGTGAAGCGCTCCGGTGGTCGGCTGGAAACCCAGGCCTACCTGCGCGAGGTGTATCGCGCCGAAGGCAAGCTGGGCAGTCGCTACGATTCCAACGTCACCGCATGGGACCCGTTCCCGTATGCACCGCACCAAGAGACTGGCGACCCGATCCTCAACGGCATCATCGCGCCGACCACCAGCGCGATGGTCAACTTCGTCACCCAGACGGTGGGCTGGAAATACGAAGGTCGTTACAACGCGTTGAGTTACGAGGTGAACAAGCTGTGGCATGAGGACGACGACGCCAACAAGGGCTCGGTATCACAACTGCGTGAAGCGGTCGCCAACGACCCCGGCCTGCGCGTGCTGATCGGCCACGGCTGGGACGACCTGTCCTGCCCGTTCATGGCCTCGGTACTGATCGTCGACCAGATGCCGGCGATGGGTGATCCCACCCGCGTGCAGGTGAAGGAATATCCGGGCGGTCACATGTTCTACGCACGCACAGACAGCCAGGCTGCCCTGACTGCCGACGTGCGCGCGTTATACGGCGCCAGGTAACGACTTCTGCCGGGGCTGCCGCAAGGCACGCCCCGGCCAGACGACGGCACCAGCAGTCGAAGCTACTCAGCGCGCCACTGCGCTGGCACGCACCAGATATTGCAGGCTGAACATCTGCGCGGGATCGCTCCATACGCGCAGCACCGCCAGGCCGGCCTTGGCGGCCAATCCAGCGAAATCGGCCAGCGAATATTTGCAGCTGTATTCGACCTGGATGGCTTCGTCTTCGCGGAACGGCACGTTCACGCGCCCGACTTTCACCTGCTGCTCGCGGTGGCTGACGATATGCGTCTCGATGCGCCCGGCCATCGGGTTGTAGTGCGCCCGATGCGCAAATGCCGACAACTCGAAGTTGCTGCCAATCTCGCGGTTCAGCCGGGTCAGCATGTTGAGGGTGAACGCCGCCGTGACCCCGGCGCGATCGTTGTAGGCAGCCTCGATCAGCGTGAGGTCTTTCTTCAGGTCCACCCCGATCAGGATGCCGCCGGCATCACCCATCTCGTTGCGCATCTTGCGCAGCAGCACCGCCGCTTCGCGGTTCTCGAAATTGCCGATGGTCGAGCCAGGAAAATAGACCACAGTGCGCCGCGGTGCGCGTGGCGGGATGGGCAAACGCAGTGGCTTGCTGAAGTCAGCACACAACGGCTGCAGCGGCAGCTGCGGAAACTCCGCAGCCAGGCGCCGGACACTCTGCCGCAAAGGTTCGGGCGAAATTTCCACCGGCACATAGGCGACCGGCGCATGCAGGTGCTGCAGCAGCATGCTGGTCTTCTGCGCGTTGCCGCTACCGTATTCGACCAGCCGCACGTCACTACCGAGGGTATCGGCGATGTTGTCGGCGTGTTCGGCCATCAGCGCGATTTCGCAGCGGGTGAGGTAATACTCCGGCTGCTCGCAGATCTGCTCGAACAGGGCAGAACCGCGCTCGTCATAGAACAGCCACGACGGCAGCCGCTTGGGCTTGAGCGCAAGCCCACGCTGGGCGATTTCCAGCAAATCGTTTACCGGCGGCCGACGATCGTCGTCGCTGACGCCACAAGGCTGCACACTGCTCATCGGTCTTGTCCCAGTCGTAGCCCGGCAAACTGCCAGCGGGCATGGGGTGGAAAAAAATTACGGTAACTGGCGCGGATGTGACTAGGTGGGGTGACGCAGGAGCCACCACGCAGCACCCACTGGCCATTCATGAATTTGCCGTTGTATTCGCCCAACGAACCGGGCAGCGGACGAAAGCCCGGATAGCTGACATACGGCGAGGCGGTCCATTCCCATACATCGCCATACAGCTGCAGCAAACCACCCGTGTCTGTCGCCGCACGTGGCTGGAAGCGCTGTTCATCCTGAAGATTGCCGCTGATCAGCACGCCCTGCGCTGCCGACTCCCACTCGGCTTCGGTCGGCAGCCGCGCGCCGGCCCAGCGGGCGAAGGCCTCCGCTTCGTAATAGCTCAGATGGCACACCGGTTCATGCGGATCGAGCGCACGCACGCCGGCCAAAGTGAATTCGCTGGCCAGATCAGCCTGCCAGTACAGCGGATGCTGCCAGCCCTCGCGCTGCACCGTGGCCCAGCCATCGGAGAGCCACAGGCCGGGTTCGCGGTAGCCACCTTCGCGCACGAAGACCGCGTACTCGGCATTGGTCACCAGCCGATTGGCCAGTGCGTGCGGCGACAGCAGCGTGCGGTGACGCGGGGTTTCATTGTCAAATGCAAAACCCTCACCACGATGGCCGATCTCGACGACGCCTTCGCGTCCGTCGACAAAGCCCAGCGGCACCGCTTTCGCATTCGGCGCCGCAGCCGGGAGCGCCCGATACGCTGGCTGCAACGGATTGCACCAGAACGCATGCTTGATGTCGGTCAGCAGCAGCTCCTGGTGCTGTTGTTCGTGCTGCAGTCCCAGTTCGACCAGCGCAGCCAGCTCCGCATCGTCATTGCCGGCCAGCAAGCCGCTCACCGCGTCGTCGACGTAATGCCGGTATCCGTGCACTTCGTCCAGCGATGGCCGCGACAGCAGGCCGCGTTGTGGTCGCGCATGCATCGGACCGACCGACTCGTAATAGGAATTGAACAGGTAATGCCATGCCGGCTCGCGCGGCCGGTAGGCCGCGTCATAGCCCAGCACGAACTGCTCGAAGAACCAGCTGGTATGCGCCATATGCCATTTGCCGGGGCTGGCATCCGGCATCGACTGCACCAGCAGATCCTCGGCGCTCAAACCGCTGCACAGATCGAGGGTTCGCTGCCGCACCTGCCGGAATCGCACGGCGATGCTTGCTGGCGCAGACAGTTGTCCCTTCGCCATCAATGCCACCACGACACAGCTGGCAGCATGGTCGCAACACGGGATGCCTTGCGGCGTGGATCGTTCAAAAACATGGCCGGCAGCATGCCGTGTCCATCGTTCAAATCGTGTGATACGCAGATGACGTTTGATCGCAACCACGAACAGGCATACGAAAAGCCACTCGCTCCACCAGCCCATGGTGCACAGCAAAAAAAGAGCCCAGCAAGCTGGACTCTTTTTTACCACCTTGCGGCGGGATCAGTTGCTGTAGTAACCGTCGTCGCGGACGTAACGCACTGGCGGCGGATTGTTGTAGACCACCGGCGGACCGTTCTGATAGACCACACCCGGCTGACCCTGATAGACCACGCCCGGCTGGGCATAGACCACCTGCGGGCCACCGTAGTACACCGGCGCCGGCTGCATCGCATTGGCCACCAGCCCCACTACAGCACCGGTGATAAGCGCACCGGCGATCCAGCGGCCACCACTCCAGTAACCACCATGGCCGTAGTAGCCACCGTGATAACCATGATAGCCACCGTGATAACCATAGCCACCGCCCCAGCCGCGAGCTGACGCGCTGAGTGGCATGGCCACTGCTGCCGCGACTGCCAGACTGATGACTGCCAGCTTGCCCGCATTACTGAAACGTTTGCTCATGGCACTTCTCCGTTAAGACAGTGCCTATGCTCGTCTCGCCGCGCTTAATGTGGACTGAAGGGTTCATTTTTTAATGCGGGAGGTATCCCACGGGTTAATCCCGGCGTCAGGTTTGCGCCGCCGAAGCAGCCAGCAGCCGTGGATGTCGGCCCGGCGGGCGAAGTCGAACGGGATGCTGGGCACGGTCCAGTCCTCGATCTCATAACGCTGTTCCAGTTCCGCACGATCAAGCTTGAAGCGGCGGAAATTGTTGGAGAACACGATCACGCCGTCGCGGGTCAGCCGCTCGTTGCAGGCATCGAGCAGTTTCACGTGATCGCGCTGGACGTCGAAATCGTCGGCGCGCTTGGAGTTGGAGAATGTCGGCGGATCGACAAAGATCAGTCCGTAGTGCCCGCGGTCGCGTTGAAGGAATTCCAGCGCATCGAATTGCATCAGCCGATGACTGCTGCCGCTGAAGCCGTTCAACGCGAGATTGCGCGAGGCCCATTCCAGATAGGTCGCGGATAGATCCACACTGGTGGTTTCCAGAGCACCGCCGGCCGCGGCGTGCACGCTAGCCGTGGCGGTGTAGGCGAACAGGTTGAGGAAACACTTTCCGTCGGCGAGCTCGCGCACTTTCGCACGCACCAGCCGGTGATCGAGGAACAGTCCGGTGTCGAGGTAGTCGGTGAGGTTGATCAGAAACTTCAAGCCGCCTTCGTCCACCTCAATGAACTCGTTGCGCTGATCGAGCTGGCCATACTTGGAGCCACCCTTGCCACGCTCACGCGTCTTGATCGTAATGCGTTCACGCGGCACGCCCAGCACTTCACCGGCGACGCGGGCGATTTCGCGCAGGCGCAGCCGGGCGATGTCGGCGGGCACATCAGCCGGTGCCCGGTATTCCTGGATGTGCAGGTGATCGTCGCCGCTGGTGTCGCCGTAGACGTCGATCGCGGCGGCGTATTCGGGCAGATCCTGATCGTAGGCGCGCCAGCAATGGATGCCTTCGCGGGTCAAGCGCTTGCGCAGGTGCTTGAGGTTTTTCTCCAGCCGGTTCTTCAGCATCTGCGCGCCGGCCGACAGCGGCTTCGGATCGCGCGGTGCTTCATCGCGCTTGCTCAGGTCGAACGTCAGCAGCACGGTTTCCAGCGCGCCGTTGTACAGCGCGTAACGCTTGTCCGCATGCAGCTGCATCGCGCGACCCAGCTCCACGTCGCCGGCCAGTACGGCAGCACGCCAGCCGGTGAAGCGCGCGCGCAAGGCGTCGCCCACGGCACGATAGAGCTTCGGCATTTCGGCGCGCTCACCCAGCCGCTCGCCGTAAGGCGGGTTGGTGATGACCAGGCCGTAGTCGATACCGGGCGGTGGTGCGGCGTGCGTCACGTCCTGCCGGTCCAGCGTAAAGAAGCCGGATACACCTGCTTCCTGAGCATTGCGTTTGGCCGTCTGTACCATGCGCGGGTCGGCGTCGCTGCCGAAGAACACGCTGCGTAAGCCGCGCAGGCCGGTTTCGGCGCGCTGGTTCGCCTCATCCAGCAGGCCGCGCCACAACGCGATGTCATGCTGCTGCCAGCCGAGGAAACCGAAATACTCACGGCGCAGGCCGGGCGCCACGTCGGCCGCCATCAGGGCACCTTCGATCAGCAAGGTGCCGGAACCGCACATCGGATCGAGCAGCGCACCGCCGGCGGCATACACCTCCGGCCAGCGTGCACGCAGCAGCATCGCGGCAGCGAGGTTTTCCTTCAGCGGCGCTTCGCCCTGCACTTCGCGCCAGCCACGCCGATGCAACGGCGAACCGGCCAGATCGAGCGATACGGTCGCGCGGTCGCGGCGCAGGCGCAGGTTGATGCGGATGTCCGGTTCGTCGGTGTCGATGCCCGGCCGGTTGCCGTCGCGCTGGCGGAACTGGTCGACCACCGCATCCTTCGCCCGCAAGCCGATGAACTGGCTATGGGTGAGCTTGCTCATCGCGGTACCGGCATCCACCGCGAGGGTGGCATGTGCGGCCAGATGCTGGCTCCAGTCGATCTCCTGCACGCCGCGATACAAGGCATCGTCATCCGCTGCATCGAATTCGGTCAGCGGCAACAGGATACGGCTGGCCAGTCGCGACCACAGGCAGGCGCGATAGGCGGTTTCCAGCGTGCCGGAGAAATGCGCGCCGGCCAGCGCCTCACGCACGTCGCTGGCGCCAATCGCGATCAGTTCATCGCGCAACAGGTATTCCAGCCCTTTCGGACAGGTGGCGAAATAGTGGCTCATGCGGCGCTCGCCCGTTGTTCAAGCATGTGCCGGAACTGCGCGGCGATCACGTCCATGCTGGCACCTAGCCGATGGTCGTCATCCAGCACCAGCAATGGCAGACGACGCTGGGCGGCAAACGCATGCACGCCTGCCAGTGGGCAGACCTCGTCACGCCAGCCATGGATCAGCAGCGTCGGCACGCCACGGCGCAGGTCGAATGCGCGCGCATAGCCGGGAATTTCGCTCGGCGTAGCCAGCAACAGCAGACCAGCCACCGACACATCCAGCGAGGCCAGCCCGGACACGAACGCCCCCATGCTGGAACCCACCAGCAGCGGCGGCGCATCCAGCGCCTCGATGGTGGCGCGCAGGCGGGCGATCCGCGGCGCTACCGAGCCGGCATGACCGCGCGCATCGTCGGCACGGTAATCCGGTCGCTGCGTACGCCAGCCCAGCGATTCGGCCAACGCGGCCAGCGTGCTGACCTTGGTGGCGTCCGGGCCGGAATCCGAGCCGTGCGAGAGAATGATCTGGCCGCGCATGGCGGTCTCCATGAAAACTTCGAAAAGCCAAGGCGGGCATGGTAACAGGCGGCCTTCTCCGATCGGCCTCATGCACCCGGCCTTGGCCCGTGCGAGACTTGGCCGATGCCACTGACTATTCACGACCAGCCGCTGCCTTACGTCGCCCACCTGCCCGAGCGCCCCGCCAGCGCCGTCGAACTGGTGGTGATCCACTGCACCGAACTGCCGGATCTGGCCACCGCCCGCGAATACGGTGAGAAAGCGCTGTACGACAACGGCATCGGCAACAGCGGCCACTACTACATCGACCGCGACGGTGCGGTTTACCGCTACGTTCCGGGCACCCGCGTGGCGAACCACGTGCGCGGCCACAACCCGAACTCGATCGGCATCGAGCTGGTCAACCTGGGCCGCTATCCGCACTGGTGGGATTCACGGCACCAGCAGATGACCGAGCCGTACACCGCCGCCCAGATCAGCGCCCTGCGCGCCCTGCTGGCCCAGCTGCGCCACGATTTCCCGAATCTGCAGCAAATCGCCGGGCATGAGGATCTGGATACCGCGATGATGCCAGCCAGCGACGATCCTGCGCAGGAAATCCATCGCAAGCTCGATCCCGGCCCGCTGTTTCCGTGGGCCGAGGTGCTGGATGGGAGCGGGTTGAAGCGGATCGGCACGCACTAGCATTGCGACGCCACGCACTGGCGAAGCGACACGCATTGCTCCTCCCCTGCGTGCAGGGGGCAGCCGGGGTTGGCTCGCGCTTGCGAAAAAGACCAAGATCCCCTCCCCTGCACGCAGGGGAGGGAGTACCGCTTGAAGTGTCGCCGCCCTTCCATTGTGCCGCCTGCCAATCAGAGCGGTAACCCACGCCCGCTATAATCGCCATTTCGCCACCGCAACGAGCTTTCCCCATGTCGCCAAACCACGTCACCGAACTGGTCGATCTGCTGCATCTCGAGCGACTGGAGGACAACCTGTTCCGCGGCCAGAGCCGCGACATCGGCACCCGCTTCGTGTTTGGCGGCCAGGTGTTGGGACAGGCACTGGCGGCAGCCCAGGAAACGGTGGATCCGCTGCGCGAGGTGCATTCCCTGCACGCCTACTTCCTGCGCGCGGGCGATATCGAGGCACCGATCGTGTACAGCGTGGAGCGCACCCGCGATGGCGGCACGTTCTCCTCGCGGCGGGTGGTGGCGATCCAGCACGGCCAGCCGATCCTGAATGGCTCGATTTCGTTCCAGGTCCCCGAGCACGGCGTCGAACACCAGACCTCGATGCCGGAAGTGCCAGCACCGGAGGATGTCGAGCCGCTACACCCGCTGCCACCGATCGAACTGGCGCGGTTGCCGGTGAAGCTGCAGCGCTGGCTCGGCATCGACGGCCCGTTCGAGTTCCGCCAGGTGTGGCCGCGCGACGAGCGCCACCCGGCCAAGCGACCGCCGATCCAGCACATCTGGTTCAAGCTGACCTCGCCGATAAGCGACTCGGCGATCCTGCACCGTGCCCTGCTTGCGTATGCGTCGGACTTCCACCTGATCGGCACCGCCACACTGCCGCACGGCATTTCCTACCTCACCCACAACGTGCAGATGGCCAGTCTCGACCATGCCCTGTGGTTCCATCGCCCTTTCCGCGTCGACGAATGGCTGCTGTATTCGTTCGACAGTCCGACCGCACAAGGTGGCCGCGGCCTGGCACGCGGTCAGATCTTCAGCCGCGACGGCCGGCTGGTCGCTTCCACTGCGCAGGAAGGACTGATTCGCCTGCGCTAGGGATGCTCTGGTCGCCAAACGAATCGACGTGCAACGGATCAAGCCCTGTCAAGCCGGGTAAACTGCGCACATGCGCCAGATCTATACCTCACCCCGCCAAGAAAACATCGATCGCGTTGTCGCCCTGATGGCCGAACACGGCATCGAGGCCTCCGTGGCCAACCGGTCCAACTACAACCGCCCGACCTGGCAGCGCTTCAGCTACTCGCAGCGGCAGGACAACCGCGACAGCTGGGCGCAGGTGTGGATCAGCAGCGCCGACGACTACACAAGGGCGCGTGCCCTGTTGCGCGAGATCGGCATCGAGCCAATCATCCGCCACGGCGAGGAGCTGGCTGCCGCACGCAATCCCTCGCCGACCGCGCGGCGCGAGCACACCGTGGCCCGCGTGCGCCGCATCGTGCTGCTGCTCGTGCTGGCGGCTTTCGCCATGGTGGTACTGCGCTACCTGCACGTCGTCTAAGGCGTTCCAACCCCCGATGGTGCCGGGCCGCCCGGCAGGCATAGAATCGGGGCATGCGCCGCTCCGACCAAGTCCGTCTATTCCAGACACTGCCCCATGCGTGCGGCTACTTCGCTGAGCGCACGGCGCAGAACCTGGTGATCGACCCGGCCGCGCCGCAGCTTGACCAGCTGTATGGACCGGCGCTGGAACGGGGCTTCCGCCGCGCCGGTGGCCACCTGTATTTTCCGCACTGCCCGCAGTGCCGCGCGTGCACGCCATGCCGCATCGACGTGGCGAACTTCCAGCCGGATCGCGCACAACGCCGCTGCCTGAAACGCAATGCCGACCTCGTCGTCAGCGAATCGATCCCCGGCTACAACCTCGAACGTCACGGCCTGTACGAACGCTACCTGCAGAGCCGCCATGCCGGCGGCGGCATGGATGATGCCGAAGCCAGCGACTTCCGCCGGTTTCTCACCGCACCGTGGAGCCCGACGCTGTTCATGGAACTGCACCAGGGTGAGCGCCTGCTCGCGGTGGCCGTCACCGACATCTGCCTCAACGGTATTTCAGCCGTCTATACGTTCTTCGATCCCGACGAAAGCGCGCGCAGCCTCGGCACCTACGCCATCCTGCAACAGGTCGAACTGGCTCGTCGTCGCAGCGTGCCGTGGCTGTATCTCGGCTTCTGGATCGACGGTCATCCGAAGATGGATTACAAGCGGCGCTTCAGGCCGCTGCAGATACGCACGTCAGATGGCTGGGTGGCGATGTCGTAGCTCGGGTTGCCATGCACTGCATCTGGCGCATGGCTTTGGGCACTTCTCAGTTAGCTGTAACCGTCACCTTGGCCACCGACGGATACGGAAACAGCTTCTCCAGCGGTATCGACAAACCATCATCGCCCACAACGCGGCAATGCCCGCGATTGAGCTCGCGCGGTTCGCTGACGCCGCAGCTGTGCGCGATGATGCCGACTTCCTTCATCACGTTCGTGGCGTAGTGGTACACACGCTCGCTCTTGTCCATCACCACCAGGCCGCGCTGCAGCTTCGGGTTCTGCGTGGTGATGCCGGTGGGACAGGTGTTGCGGTTGCACTGCAGTGACTGGATGCAGCCCAGCGCCAGCATGAAGCCGCGTGCGGAATTGACGAAGTCCGCGCCGATCGACAGCGCCCATGCCACGTCGTAGGCAGTGATGCACTTGCCCGAGCAGACCACCTTGATGCGTTCGCGCAGGCCCTTGACGATCAGCATGTCGAGCAGGGCTGGCAACGCCTCGTGCAGTGGCAGGCCGACGCCTTCCATCAGCGTCTGCGGCGCCGCGCCGGTGCCGCCCTCGGAACCGTCGACAATGATGAAATCCGGCGCGCTCTGGATGCCGCGCCGATGGATCTCGTCGCACAGCTCGCCGATCCATTCCACGCCACCGAGTACCGCCTTGAAACCCACCGGCTTGCCGGTGAGCTCGCGGATGTGGGTGATGCTGTCCATCAGCTGCGACACGTTGCCGATGTCGAGGTGGCGATTCGGACTTTGCGAATCCTCGCCGACCGGAATGCCGCGGATCGCTGCGATCTCGGCGGTGACCTTGGCGCCGGGCAGCAGGCCGCCCATGCCTGGCTTTGCCCCCTGCCCCAGTTTGATGCTGACCATCTTCACCTGCCTGTGCGCGCAGATCGCCAGCAGCTTGCCGTCGTCGAGCTTGCCGTCAGGCGTGCGCACGCCGTACTTGGCGGTGCCGATCTCGAAGATGATGTCGCAGCCGCCTTCGAGGTGATACGGCGCCAAGCCGCCCTCGCCGGTATCCATCCAGATGCCGGCCTTGGCCGCGCCGCGCGACAGCGCGCGTACCGCCGGCGCCGAAAGTGCACCGAAACTCATCGCCGAGATGTTGAAGAACGGCGCATGGCTGTAGGGCTCACGCGCATACGGGCCGATCAATACCGGCAGCGGCTTGACGTGATCCACACCAAGATCCGGAAACGGCGCGTTGACGAAAAACGGCACACCTTCGGCGCGCAGGTCGCGGCTGGAGCCGAACGCATTGGTGTTGTCGACGTCCTTCGCGGCGCGATACACCCAGGTGCGCTGGGCGCGGTTGAACGGCATTTCCTCGCGATCGCTGGAGTACAGGTACTGACGGAAGAATTCGCCCAGATGCAGGAACCAGTAGCGGAAGTGGCCGATCACCGGGAAGTTGCGCAGCACCGCGTTGCCGGTCTGGTTGCGATCCACCACCCAGGTCACCAGCACCACCATCACCGCCAGTGCCAGCAGCAGCAAGGCGAACGCCGTGCAGAGTTCCACCACCACGACCAGCCAGTGCGCGAATCCGCTCGATTCCATATATGTTCTCCTCTCGATCAGCTGCCGTAGTCATCAAGCCTAGCGCATCGCCCACGCTCACAACTCGATGCGCAGATGCCCCGCCGCGCGTACCGCCTTGCCCACCGCTGCCTCCAGCGTGTCAGCGCGCGCCAGCGTCACCGCCATGCGTCGACGGCCACTCACGGTCGGCTTGCCGAAAATGCGCAACTGCGTATCCGGCTCAGCCAGCGCCTCGGCCACACCGTGGTAACGCGGCGCCGCGCCGTCACCCTTGACCAGCACCGCACACGAGGCTGACGGCCCGTATTGGTGGATCACCGGAATCGGCAGACCGAGGATCGCCCGCGCGTGCAGCGCGAACTCAGACAGTTCCTGCGAGATCAACGTGACCAGGCCGGTGTCGTGCGGGCGCGGGCTGACCTCGGAGAAAATCACCGCGTCACCCTTGACGAAGAACTCCACGCCGAACACGCCCCAGCCACCGAGCGCCCCGGTCACTGCCGCGGCCTGTCGCTGCGCTTCGGCCAACGCAACTTCACTCATCGGCTGCGGCTGCCACGATTCGCGGTAATCGCCGTCTTCCTGACGATGACCGATCGGCGCACAGAAGCTGACGCCAGCGGTGTGTCTCACCGTCAGCATGGTGATCTCGTAATCGAAGTCGACGAAGCCTTCGACGATCACCCGCCCCTTGCCGGCACGGCCGCCGGACTGCGCGTAGTCCCAGGCATGCTGCAATTCATCTGCACTGCGCACCACGCTCTGGCCCTTGCCGGACGAACTCATCACCGGCTTGATCACGAACGGATAGCCGATCGCGGCAACCGCTTCGCGATACTGTGCTTCGTCATCGCAGAAACGGTATGGCGAGGTCGGCAGCTTCAGCTCCTCCGCGGCCAGCCGGCGGATGCCTTCGCGATCCATCGTCAGCCACGCCGCACGGGCGGTCGGAATCACCCGCTGTCCTTCCTTCTCCAGCTCGATCAGCGTGGGCGTGTGGATCGCCTCGATCTCCGGCACCACGAGATCGGGCTTTTCCAGCTCGATCACTGCGCGCAATGCCTTGCCGTCGAGCATATCGATCACATGACTGCGGTGGGCAATTTGCATCGCCGGCGCATTGGCGTAGCGATCCACCGCGATCACCTCGACCGCATAACGTTGCAGTTCGATCGCGACTTCCTTGCCCAGTTCGCCGGCACCGAGCAGCAGGACGCGCAGGGCATGATCGGAATGGGGCGTACCAAACGGCTTCATCGGGTTCTCCGGGACAGGCAAAGCGGCATTGTATGCGGCCATGAGCCGATCAGGCCGCCAAGCCCGGAGTCAATATTGCGATGCCACCTGGTTCCCGGCAGGCACTTGCATGTGATATCTATTTGATATCTAATTTTCGTATCTCAGGGAGACAACACCATGAACGAACACAAGGGTTTTTCGCTTGCCGGCATCCCTTTCATCGGGCTGTGCATCGTATTGGCCGGCATCGGCGTTGCACTGATCTTCTCCGCCGATCCCGCGCAACCCGGGCCGCATATCTTTCCCGGTGCCGCCCTGCTGGTGCTCGACGGGTTTCTGCTGAAGGGCTTCTTCCAGGTCGCGCCGAATGAAGGCCAGGTGTTGCAGCTGTTCGGCAAGTACGCCGGCACCGTGCGCGATGCCGGCCTGCGCTGGACCAGTCCGTTCTACACCAAGCAGCGCCTGTCGCTGCGCGTGCGCAACTTCGAGAGCAGCAAGCTGAAGGTCAACGACAGCGACGGCAACCCGATCGAGATCGCCGCGGTGGTGGTGTGGCAGGTGGTGGATACCGCCGAGGCAGTGTTCTGCGTGGACGACTACGAAAACTACGTGCACATCCAGAGCGAGTCGGCGCTGCGGCAGATGGCGCAGAGCTATCCATACGACTCGCACGACGACAGCATTCCGTCGCTGCGCAGCCATGGTGACGTGATCAACACGCATCTGCGCGACGAGATCCAGACCCGCCTCGGCAAGGCCGGCGTGCAGGTGGTCGAATCGCGCATCAGTCATCTCGCCTACGCCCAGGAAATCGCCCAGGCGATGCTGCAGCGGCAACAGGCCGGCGCCATCATTGCGGCGCGCACGAAGATCGTCGAAGGCGCCGTAAGCATGGTCGAAATGGCACTCGATCAGCTCAGCAAGCGTGGCGTAGTTCAGCTCGACGAAGAGCGCAAGGCGGCCATGGTCAGCAATCTGCTGGTGGTGTTGTGCGGAGAGCGTGGCAGCCAGCCGGTGCTGAATACCGGCACGCTGTACAACTGAAGGCATCATGGCCGTCGAGAAAAAAGCCTACCCGTTGCGGATCAGTGCCGCCGTGCTCGAAGCGATGCAGCGCTGGTCCGACGACGATCTGCGCAGCGTCAACGCACAGATCGAATACGTGCTGCGCGAGGCACTGCGCAAGGGGGGGCGGCTGAAGCCGGGCAAGTCCACTGCCCTGGTCGACGACGAGCCCGAATGAACATGCAAAAGTGGGGATCAACATGCTCAACCGCACTCTCTTCAGCGTAGCCATCGCACTGGGCGCTACCGTCGCCCAGGCCGATACCACGCAGCAGCAGGTCTGCCGCACACACTCGGATGACATTCTTCAGGCGCTGCAGAAGCACGATTATGCCGCCACTACGGCACACCTCGATGCACGAATGCAGACTGCCTTGGATACAAACAAGCTGCGTCATACGTGGGAGCAGATGCTGCCGCAAAAATTCGGCGCATTCGATCACGCTACGGAAACTCGGGTGCAGTCCAACGGGACAGCCACCGTGGCCGAAACGCCGCTGCATTTCGCGAATGGCTGGCTGTCGATGCGAGTGAGCTGCGATGCCACTGGCGAGGTCAGCGGGTTGTTCTTCGCGCGGGGACAAGCGCCATCTGACAGCACGACACGGGCGGCCATGGATACCACTGCAGCGAACGAGCATTCGATGGAGATAGCTTCGCCGCTGGGCCCGTTGCCAGCCACGTTGACGCTGCCTTCAGGCAAGGGCCCCTTCCCCGCCGTGTTGCTGGTGGCGGGATCAGGTCCGAATGATCGCGATGAGACCGTCGGCCCCAACAAACCCTTCCGCGATCTCGCCCAAGGGCTGGCCGCCGCAGGCATCGCCTCGCTGCGCTACGACAAGCGCACGCACATCTATGGCGTGCAGATCGCGGGCAAGCCCATCACGGTCGATGAAGAAGTCACCGACGATGCGGTGACGGCGCTTCAGCTGCTTGGGCAACAGTCACAGATCGATCCACATCGGCTGTTCGTGCTCGGCCACAGCCTCGGCGGGCTGATGGCGCCGCGTATTGCGCTACGCCAGGCCCGGCTTGCCGGGGTCATCCTGCTCGCAGCTCCCGCCAGCTTCGGGATCGATACCATCCTGCGCCAGAGCCGTTATATCGGCCGGCTGAAGGGGATGACTGGACAGGAACTGGACACGAAGCTGGCACCGATCGTTGCTGCCCGCGACACGCTCGCTCATGCCGATCCCGCACATCCGCCGGCTGGCATGTTGCTAGGCGCACCGGTGAATTACTGGATGAGCTTGCGTACATACGATCCCGTAGCCGTTGCGAAGACGCTGCGTGCACCCATGCTGATCCTGCAGGGCGACAACGATTATCAGGTCACCCCAAGCGATGACTACGCGCACTGGAAGGCCGCATTTGCCCACGATCCGCGCGTGCAGATGCACGACTACCCCGGGCTGAGTCATCTGTTCATGCCTGCCGGCACGCCACCAGGACCTGCCGACTATGAAAAGCCAAGTCATGTGGATGCCAAGGTATTGCGCGATATCAGCACTTGGGTTATCGAGCAGCCGGCAACGCCGTGATGCCTCAAGGAACGTTGGCAGCGACCGTCTGCAACTGCGGCAGCTTCAGTTCTTTTCGGGTGCCGTCATCATCGATCACAAACAGGCGCCCATCGCGTTGCGCCAGCGCGGCGACATCACCCACCACTTTGGCATCGAGCCGTTGCACCGGCCGTCCATCGACTGCGTCGTACACGGTCAGGTGATTGGCCTGGTCGTCGGCGACCAGCAGCCAGTCATGGCTGGTGTCATGCCAGCGCACCAGTGAACCGGACACCGGCGGCGAGCTTGCCAAGCCAAAACCGCTCAGCACGATCACGAGCAAGCCCGCCAGCATGCCCGCGGTGGCCAGCCATGGATGAGTGCGGAAGATCGAGGCGGTATTCACACCCGCATGCTGACGCCGCGGCGTGACAGGCTAATGACGAGCTTGCCGGCATCAATCCGCGCGTGCGCGCAGCGACAGGCCCAGTGCGATCCAGCCGCTGATGAAGGCCAGACCACCGAACGGGGTGATAACGCCAGTCCAGCGGGGTGCGCCCAACGCCAACGCGTACAGGCTGCCGCTGAACAGCACGATGCCGAGTACGAAGGCCACCGTCGCAAAGCGGCCGCTGCGGCCGCGACCAAGCCCGACCGCGAGCACCAGGGCCAGCGCATGCCAGACATGGTAATTCACCGCCGTGTGCCACAGCTCGCTGCTGCGTGCGTCAAACACGTCGCGCAAGGCATGCGCGCCGAAGGCACCCAGCAGCACAGCACTGGCCCCGGCTGCGCCGACCAGCAGGCTGAGGCTGGTACTGACAGGTTGTCGCAGCATGAGTGAATTCTCCGGCGGCCAAACCCCGTACTGCAGCCGCTGTCGTATGCTTGATCGGATGAAGATCCCGGATTCTCGCATGAAGCTCCGCCAGCTAACGCGCATCGCCCTGTTGTTCCTGCTGCTCGCCATCGGCCTGCTGCTGGGTGGCTGCCAGCGCAGCGAGCCGCTGCCGTTGCGGCTGACCAATGTCCGCGGCCACATGCCGGATCTCGATTTCAGGCTTACCGATGATCGCGGCAAGGCGGTCACCGGCGCTGACTATCGCGGCAAGGTGCTGGTGCTGTATTTCGGCTACACCCATTGCCCAGACATCTGCCCGCTGACCTTGGCCCACCTGCATGTGGTGATGCAGCGGCTGGGGCCGCTGGCCGATGGCGCACGCATCCTGTTCGTCAGCGTCGATCCGACCCGCGACACGCCGCAGGTGATGCATGCCTACGTCAATGCATTCGACCCGCGCGCGATTGGCCTCACCGGCTCAGCACGCGAGATCGAAGCACTGAGCAAGCGCTACCGCACGGCGTTCACCCGCGAACCCGGTACGGCCGATGGCAACTACGAAGTCAGCCACGGCTCGGCGATCTATATATTCGACCGCGACGGCCATGCACGCGTGCTAGCCACGCCAGCGGCCTCGCAGGACGATATCGTGCATGACCTGCATCTGCTGCTCAGCACCGGAGCCACGCCATGAAGTCACCCACGTTGTCATGCCTGCTCGTCAGCCTGCTCGCAGCCGGCGGCGCCCACGCGAGTGCCGCCGACCATGTGCACGCCAGCCACGCCTGGATCCGCCTACTGCCTGGCGACCTGCCTGCTAGCGCTTATGTGACCTTGCAGAATGACGGCGACCAGCCCGTCGCGCTGAATGGCGCGCGCAGCACGATATACGCCGAGGCCATGCTGCATCAGAGCTCCAATGAAGGCGGCACCAGCCGCATGAGCGCAGTCGGCTCGCTGGCCGTGCCAGCCCATGGCACCGCGATGCTGGCACCGGCGGGCTACCACCTGATGCTGATGAAAGCGAGCAAGCCGGTGAAACCTGGCGACACGGTCAGGCTGCAGCTCAGCTTCACCGATGGCAGCACGCTGGCCACCGATTTCCTCGCCCGTCCGGCCAACGCCGTCGATGACAGTCACTGACCGGCACCCATGGCTTCGTTTCACTCTACGGACGAGGTCGCCGTTGCCGATTTACGCACCGTCGGTTGACGCAATGGGCGACGCGGCAGACGTCCATTGCGCGACAGCCGCAGCCATTGGCGCAGCGCCATCAGGCCACCGACCGACTCGATCAAGGCCGCCGGCACCCAGGTGATCACGCCGCCGATCAACTGACCGGTCAGCACGTTGAAAGTGAATGCGCGGCCGCAGATTTCGAAGATCGGATAAAGATCGGCCTTGGAAAACGTCACGATGGCGCCGGCGAGGATCTGCGGCGTCATCGTGATCGCCGGCGACAGCACACGCAGGCCAGCCGTCATCCGCCCCGGCGGATGCGGACGGTGATCGAGTACCAGCGACCAGTACGCGAATCCGCTGATCAGCATCGTCCAGTTCATGAAGCGATAGATCCGCCAGTCCAGCATCGCCAGCGTCTGCAGTGACGGAATCAGCCAGATCAGCACGAACGTCACGAACAACAGCGTCGCCACCACCGGATTCAGGATCACTCCGCTGATCAGCCGCCATGGCCACGATCGCTGCAACGGCCGCAGCACGTGCAGCCGCCATGCCAGCGGCAAGCCCGCACGCAGCACGCTGGCCGGGTATGAGGTGACGATCAGCAAGGGCGCTAGGTGATGCAACAGGAGCTGCTGTATGCGATGCATGAAGAACTCATGCTCGGCGTAGTAATCCAGATAGGTCTGCAGCGACAGGTAGATGATCGCCATGCCGGTCCAGAACACCAGTTTGCGGCTGAAGCTCACCGACTGCCGCCGGCTGCCGCGCAGATACAGCACGCAGGTCGACAGGAAGATCGCGAGGAACACCCACGAAAACTCCCACGGCACCATCCATTTCAACAGCATTGCCATCACGTCAGTGCACCAGTGACCCGACTCGACCCGAATTCCGTCTGCGACCGCCCAGCATAGTGCCGTACACGCAACATGCCTTGCGGCAGATTGCCGCTCATCGGCTCCGCACGAAGTTCGCGATCATCTGCGCTGGCGGCTGTGGCGACTGCGGCGCCAACCGTAAAGTAGCCCGATCAACACCACCAGCACCGGCACCAGCACTATGTTGAGGACTTTCACGCGCAACCCGAGTGCGTCGATCTCGGCGTTGAGCTGGTGCTGCACGTCGCGCAACTCCTTGTTGATCGCCAGCTGGCGCTGACGGAACTGTTCGATCTCCTGGCGCTGCTCGGCAGTGACGGTGCTGCCAGGGCTGCCCTTGGCTGGCTGTAACTCGTCCAGGCGGCGCCGGGTCTCGGCCAGCTCCTGCTCCAGCTCCTGCTCTTTCTGCAGGAATTTCTGATCGGCCACGTTGCGCAGCGCCTGCACCCGAGTGAAGGGGCGCTGCGAGGTGGAACGGCCGCGGATTGACAACAGCGCCGAGGAGCCGCTGAGGTTGTCGACCAGATTGGTGACGAAATCACCGTTGTTGGCGAATACCTGCATCGTCGTCTGACCGAGCAGGGTCTGCGGCTCCACCCACAGCCGGTCGCTGAGCAGGTCGGTATCGGCCACCAGGATCACCTCGGCATTCGGCGCGGAATGGGCCAGGTGCCCAGGCTGGCCGGCACGTTCCGGAAATGCGCTGTCAAACGTGCCGCGCAGGCGCGCCGCCAGCACATAGTGCGCGTTGTCCGACTGGTAGCCCTGCAGCAACGTGGTCGGGTCGTTGCTCGCATCGAGTACCCGCTGCGTCGGTACCCCTTCCGCCTCCGCGCTGCTCTGCAGCAAGGGGATCAGCCGCGTATGCGCGTCCGCTGCAAGATCAAAGTAGCCGATGGTGGATACATTGATGCGCTGCAGGCTGGCGGTGATGGCATCGTTGCGGTTGAGCTCCTGCGCACCCAGGGCGAGCATCGCCGGATGGTTGAAACTGCTGCCGGCCAGCTCGATCTGCAATGCAAGTGTGCGGTCCAGCACAACCTTGTGCGGGTCGTAGAGCACCCCCCAGGCAGCAAACAACCGCGGCAGGTCCGAACTGTGGTCGGGGAACGTCGCACTGCCTGCGGTGAACGGGGTCGTATCGAGCTCCGCATCAGGATCGACGAAGACCGCCAGATGACCGCCGCGCAACACGTATTGGTCGATCGCATATTGCGCATCGAGTGACAGTTGCTTGGGTTGGATCAGCAGCAGCACCTTGGTGCTGTCGTCGATGTGCCGCAACGTGGACGCATCCATCATCTTCACGTCGAACAGCTGGTCGAGCTGCTGAATCACCGTCCATGCTGGCTGGCCGAGCGCCGGATTACCCGCGACCGGCAGCGAGCTGATCACGCCGATTGACGGCTTGCTGACTTGATTCAACTCGTACAGCAGCTTGGCGATGTCGTATTCGAGAAACGCCTCCCGCGCCGGATCGAAGAACGGGATCGCCAGTGTCTTGTCCGGCACGCGATCTTCCGTGGAGTCCCCGTCGGCACCTCCGGCCATGGCGCTGCCAACCAAGCCGAAGAACACCCGCTCACCGTTGCTGCCGCCATTGGCCGCGGTCAAGCCGCCGCCTTCGGCGCTGGCCTCATCGTCGGAATATGGCACCGGATCGATCACCTGCAGCCGGATGCGGCTATGCGAGCGCGCGACTATTTCCTGCAACATCTCGTTCACGCGCTGCTCGTAGCTGCGCAGCTGGGGCAGATCTCGGGTGGCGTGATCGGAGAAATACAGCGTAAGTCGCAACGGCCGCTGCAGCGTATCGACGATATGCAGCGTGCCCGGTGTAAGTGTGTACAGCTGATCGGTCGTGAGATCGATGCGCGTTGCATGCAGCCAGCGGCTGCTGACCACGATCAATGGCACGAAGATCACTACCAGCAGCACCAGCGAGGCATACAACATGGTGCGCCGGGTGAAACGCAGCGATTGGGAAAACAGGCGTGACAGCTTCGGATGGATCATGGCTCAGCGTGTCCGCTTCAGATCGAGCAGCAGCACGCCGGTGGTCAGCCAGCCGATCATGCTGAGCAGGAAATACAGCAGGTCGCGCACATCGAGCACCCCGCGGGCGATCGCCGTGAAATGCCGCAGCATGGACAGATGTGCCACGCCATTGATCAGCCTGCGCGGGAGCGTGCCCTGGAAGAAATCCAGCACCTGCGGCTGGCCGGCCAGCAACAACAGCACGCACACCACGGCCGTCAGGATGAACGCCACCACCTGGCTGCTGGTCAACGCCGACAGGCAGGCACCGATCGCGATGAAGGTGCCGGCCATCAGCCAGCTGCCAAGATAGCCGGCCAGGATCACGCCGTTATCCGGTGAACCCAGATAGTTGACGGTGATCCAGATCGGAAACGTCAGCACCAGCGCCAGCCCGATGAACAGCCATGCCGCCAGGAACTTGCCCAGCATCGCCTGCCATAGTGTCAACGGCAGCGTCAGCAACAGCTCAAGCGTGCCCCCCTTGGCTTCTTCCGCCCACATGCGCATGGTGATCGCCGGCACCAGGATCAGGTACAGCCAGGGATGCATCACGAAGAACGGTTGCAGGTCAGCCTGTCCACGTTCGTAGAAGTCGCCCGCATAGAACGTGAGGATGCCGGCCAGCACCAGGAAGATCACCAGGAACACATACGCCACCGGCGTCACGAAATAACTGCGCAACTCGCGCCGCATCACGGCGTTGACCGGATTCATGCCCGCCCCCCCGCCAAAGCGCCGGTACCGCCATTAGTTGTGATCTGACGGAATACCTCGTCGAGGCGCCCACGCTCCAGCTGGATCTCCGATACCTCCAGACCCTGCTCGCGCAGCAGCGTTTCGACCGGCTCCAGGATACGTTCACCCGGCTTCGGGAACACCGTGATGCGACCATCCAGCGGATCAACCTCGATCGCCGCCACCTGCGGCAGGCGGCCCAGCATTTCCTGCGACATGCCGCTGCCCGGCGCGCTGAACGACACCGCGCCGTGGTAACGCGAACGCTGCTCCAGTTCGGCCGGTGTGGCATCTGCCATCAACTTGCCGCGGGCGATGATGACCACCCGGTTGCACAGTGCGTGCACTTCTTCCAGCAGGTGGGTGGAGATCAGAATCGTGCGCTCGCGCGCCATCATGTCGATCAACTGGCGCACGGCGTGCTTCTGGTTCGGATCGAGACCGTCGGTGGGTTCGTCCAGCATCAGCACCGGCGGATCGTGCAGGATCGCCTGGGCCAGCCCGACGCGCCGGCGCAGACCTTTCGACAAGGTGTCGATACACAGCTCCAGCACTTCCTCCAGCTGCAGCCGATGTATCACTTCATCGAAACGCCGATAGCCGGCATCCGCGTTGAATCCACGCATGCGGATGATGAACTGCAGAAACTCGCGCACGGTCATCTCGCCATAACTCGGCGCGCCCTCCGGCAGGTAACCGAGGGCACGTTTCGCCTTCAGCGGCTCGCGCACGACGTCATGCCCACAGACCCGTGCCGTACCCGAGGTAGGTACCAGGAAACCCGCGATCATGCGCATCGCGGTGGACTTGCCGGCCCCGTTGGGGCCCAGCAGGCCAAGCACCTGACCGGGTTCAACGCGGATGCTCAGCGCATCCACCGCGGTCAAGTTGCCATAGCATCGGGTGAGCTGGTCGGTTTCGATCATGTCCGGTGGAAAGTTGTGGCGAAACGCACCGTCGCTTGTCGGCAAGCGTGGCTGCAGCGTCGCAGGTCGTCCAGCAATGTACCGCAAGACACCCTGGAAGTTCGGCAGCAGCGGGCTTGTCCGCGGACTGCCCGCTGCCGATAAAGAAAAGGCCCTTCCGTAGCGGAAGGGCCTTTCGATTCTGCACCAAGCTACGACTTAGTGGGCGGCGCTGGCAGCCGCGGCCGGTGCTGCGGCCGTGCTGGCCGGAGCTGGGGCTGTGCCGGCTGGGGCCGGAGCCGTGCCGGAAGCCGCCGGTGCGCCGGTATCGGGCGATGGCGGCTGGATCCCCGCCTCCTGCTCCGGCGTCTGCGTCGGTGCATTGGTGATCGGCAGATAGACTTCGTACTTGGCGTAGCTGGTGATGTTGCCGCCAGCATCCTTCACTTCCGGCTTGACCAGGATGTCGTAAGGCCGGTTGACCACGTCATCGAACGTATAGCCGTGGGTCTGTGCATAGGCCTTCAGCTCGTCGCGCGTCTGCGGTACACCAGCGAAGGTACCGTTCCATACACCCTTGAGCGCCGCACCACCGAATGCCAGCGTGGCGCGCACATCACCATCCACCACCAGACGGCCGAAGCGATCACGGCTACCCGGCGTCAAGGCTGCGGCACTAGCAGCATCAGCCGCCGTGCCGGCTTCCGCCGGCGCACCGGACGCATCCAGCGCAGGCGGCGTCGGCGCGGTGAGCTGCTCGCTCTGCCCATTGACGGTCAGTGTGCTCGAGTCGATCGGCAGCGCCACGTCAAAGGTGTAGGTCTGGTCGCCGTAGTTGGTGGTGAACAGGATGCGCGGACCGGTCACGTTCACGCCGAGCTTCTTGGCGGCCGCCTGGATCTCGGCGATGGCCTTGTTGGTGGCGTCATCCAGACCGTCCAGACCATCCTTGCGCGCCATAGAGGTGGATACCAGCAGCACGGGCGTCTGCTGGGTCTGCACGATGTATGGGATCAGCGTGCTGTAGTCGATATTCGGCACGCCGGCCAGTACATCCTGCAGCTTGTTCATGCTGAACTGGATGAATGCGTCGGGATCGCCATGGATGTACATGCTGGAAAACCGGTTGACCAGGTTCCAGCCGTAGGCCACGTCATACGACCAGGTGACCTGGGTCAGCTGTCCACGGCTGCCCTGGCGCTCCAGGTCCAGCGTGAAATGCTTGTCCATGCCGCGCCAGCTGTTGTCCAGATTCCAGACAATGCTGGCCTTCCTGGTGTTGCTGTCGATCTTGTCGAAATCCGGATCAGCGCTGGCGATGGTCAGGCCGCCGTCACCGACCTTCGAATCGGTGCTGCTCCAGCTGACTTCGGCGCCCGGGCCATAACCCTTGCCGGAAAAGGTGAACTGCACTTTCGGATCATACGAGCGCAGCACGACGTAGTCCGGCAGCCGGTGGAAGTTGTCGAGCACGTCGTAGACCTGGCGCAAGTCCTTGCCGATCACCAGCTGGCGTTCCACATGACCACTGCCGGGCATGACCACGGCCGCCAAGACACCGATCACCGCAACGATGACCAGGGCAACAAGAAATTCAAGGACACGCATCATTCCAGAGTTCTCCGAGCGTCTCTACGCCATACCTAAAAGTGTCGCCCCAGGCGCCACACGCGCCTGCCCGAAGAGTCGTTCCGAGGGCCGTGGCAGGGGGTCGGCAAATGCCGAAGCTATGGATGTTACTTGCTCGCGGGCTGGAACGCTATCCGCGATTGCCCGTGCGTCTGGAAGGCCAAAAAACGGGTTGCGACAGGCGTCGAACGCCATACGGCGCCATCAACAAGTCCGTCACAACGCAACAAAAGTGGCGCCCCGCCGCAACGCGTGCGGCGCACCTCAGACGATCCCCATCTCCAGCGCCTTGAGCACGGCGCGGGTACGATCGCGTACACCCAACTTGGAAAGGATGTTGGAAACGTGATTTTTCACCGTCCCCTCGGCCACCTTGAGTGAATTGGCGATTTCCTTGTTGCTGTAGCCGCCGGACAGCAGCCGCAGGATCTCGGTCTCGCGCTCGGTCAGCGGATCGGGCTGCTCCAGGCTGGTAAAATGATTCTGCATCCGCGACACCCCCGCCATCAGGCGTTGAGTGACCATCGGCGCCACCAGTGAGCCGCCTGCGGCCACCGTGCGCACGGCTTCCACCAGCTGCTCCAGCGAGACGTCCTTCAGCAGGTAACCGCGCGCACCGGCCTTGAGGCCCTGCAGCACCAGCTGATCGTCATCGAACGTGGTGAGGATGATGGTCGGCGGCAGCTCGTTGCGCGCCGACAGCGCCTGCAGCACTTCCAGTCCGCTCATGTTCGGCATGCGCAGATCCAGCAGCACCACATCGGGCTTGATTCGTGGAATGTCCTGCACCGCCTGCGCGCCATCGGCACATTCGGCTACCACGCGGATATCTTCGGCCAGATCCAGCAGCGAACGAACGCCCTGGCGCACCAGATTCTGGTCGTCGACGAGACAAACGGAGATCATCGCGAATCCTCGGACAAACATGGCTCATGGGGTGGCACGGGCAACCGGCGGGACAGGCCGCGCCCAGCGAGGATGCATTCTCGCATGCCGGAGCGCTCACCCAACATTACGACACACTGAGTGCCGGCGGCTCAAACCGCGTCGGCGCATGCGCCAGCGCGGTGTGTTCGCCCAGCGGCAAGCGCACGGTCAGTGCAAAACCCTGGCTCATGCCGGTATCCAGCGTCACGCTGCCGCCAAATTCAGCCAGCCGCTCGCGCATGCCGGACAGGCCATTGCCCGGCTCGACCTGCTCGGCGCCACGGCCGTCGTCGCGCGCGTGCAGTCCTAGCAGGCTGGCATCCGCGTAGGCAAAGTTGAGCCACAGATTGCGTGCACCGGCATGCTTGGCCGTATTCGTGATGATTTCCTGCGCGCAGCGCAGCAACACTTGCGCGCGCCTCGGATCCTCCACACTGAAACGCGGCGGCATGATCACGTGCACGTGCAGCCCGGGCACACCATCCGTCAGGCTGCGCAAGGCCTGGGTCAGGTCGATCGCATCATCCTGGCGCAACTCGCTGACCACTTCGCGCACATCGGCCAGCAGCAGCCTGGCCGTGCTCTGCGCCTTGCGCACATGCGCACCGGCGGCCTCGTTGGTGAGGTGGCTGGCCACTTCCAGGTTCAGGCTGAGTGCGGTCAGGTGATGGCCGATCAGATCGTGCAGGTCGCGCGCGATGCGCATGCGCTCGGCGATCCGGCTGGACTCGGCCAGCAGCGCGCGGGTAGCGCGCAATTCGGAATTCAACCGCCGCTGCCCCTCGCGCTGCTCGGCCTGCTGGCTGGCCACCATCGAGGTGATGAAGGTCAACGCCGAAATGCCCAGGTACATGCAGACCTGCAGGATAGCTGTAACGATCGTCCAGCCCGTGTAGTTGGCGATGATCGGGATAAGCATGAGGTTCTGCATCAGCATCCAGATCAGCCCGGCAACGACGGGCAGCTGCCATGGCAGTACCACCGCAATGACCAGCATCAGCATCGCCGACAGACCACTCTGGCTGAACCAGCCCATCGCGATCGCCGAACTGGTCAACACCAACAGACCGAACACCTTGATCAACTGTGGGGCGCCGCGCTGTCGCGTCATGCTCGAACGCCGGGTCAGCATCAGGTAGGTCAGGCCAAAAACGACGTAAGAGATGATCCAGCCCGAGATGTTCGGGTTGCTCCACAAGGCGCTGACACTGGCCAGACTCCAGCTGCCAGGCAGCAACGGCAATGCCACGCTCAGATACGTGAACAGGCCGACATAACGCAGCAAGCGGGTATGGCTGAAATTGACCCAAGGCATCCCGGCATCATAGGCGAGCTTGGTCACCGTGCAATGCGCGATAAGTCATGCATGACTATTGAGCCAGCCACGCCTGCCGTCGTTTTACAAAGCTTTTACATGTGCCATTGCGAGATGTAAGGGCAGCGGCTGCATGTCATAATGAACCATTGCGCGAGGCCGCTGGTCGACCTTGTCCCCGAATCCATCATTGCGGAGCAACGAATGGCCCTTGCCATCCGCGACGTGCGCGAGCACGACCTGGATGCCGTACTGGCG
>Ga0302314_10000893_pt1 | contig 55467 bp, 54 predicted proteins | sample III_Palsa_N2_3_FD_200533 | JGI IMG/M metagenome (GOLD analysis project Ga0302314, IMG submission 200533) | Peat permafrost microbial communities from Stordalen Mire near Abisko, Sweden - III_Palsa_N2_3 | ecosystem: Environmental > Terrestrial > Soil > Palsa > Peat permafrost | place: Sweden... | reverse complement strand
CGCGGCTATTCCGGCGGGGCGGCGGGAGCTGACTCTCCGTCGCCGGGTGCGAGGCGCCGCCTGATGCCCGAGTTCAGGTTACGTTCGACCTTAGCGTTGTTCAGCTAACAAATGTCGCGCTGCCCTCTTCTATTTCGACAAGGGCGCCAGCTCGCGGGCGACCACCCTGCTGACCGGCGGACAGTTCTTCGTGCTGGGCGGTGATCAGAGCGACCTGGCCTTCCAGCCCCTGGCCGACATCGACAACCTCGAGGACCGCACCTGGGCCCAGGAATGGGTTCAGGACATCGTCGCGGCCGAGGGCGTGGGGATCAGTCCCTCGGTCAAGGAGGAGATCTGGGGCGGGCTGAAGAACCTCGCCGCCAGCCCGCGCGAACAGCGCACCCTAACCATGCTCGCCGCCACCGTCCAGGAGCAGGCGGTCAAGTCGGCCTTGCTGCCCTACACCCTCTCCGGTCCACACGGGCATCTGCTGGACGCGCAGGACAACATCCGCGCCACGGCCCGCTGGCAGACCTTCGAGATGGCCGAGCTGATGGCGTCCAAGGCCGCCCTGCAGCCGGTGCTGACCTACATCTTCCGCACGCTGGAGCGCCGGTTCGACGGCCGGCCGACCTTGCTGGTGCTCGACGAGGCCTGGCTGTTCCTCGACCAGGGCGCCTTCGCGGCCAAGATCCGCGAGTGGCTGAAGACCCTGCGCAAATACAATGTGGCCGTGGTGTTCGCGACCCAGAGCCTGGCCGACATCGCCCGCTCCTCGATCGCGCCGGCCCTGATCGAGAGCTGCCCGACCCGGATCTTCCTGCCCAACCCCGACGCTTTCACCCCGCAGATCGCCGACCTCTACGGCGCCTTCGGCCTGAACCAGCAGCAGCTGCGCATCGTCGCCAGCGCCACGCCCAAGCGCGAATACTACTACCAGTCCTCAGCCGGGAATCGGTTGTTCGAGCTGGGCCTTGGACCCATCGCCCTGGCCGCGGTGGGCGCGTCGTCGCCTGGCGATCAGCGCAGGATCGATGCCGTGCTCAAGGCGGATGGGGCCGATGGCTTCGCCGCCGGCTTCTACCACGCCCAGGGCTATGACGACGTCGCCGCCCATCTGCTTCGGGCCGGCCAAGCGGATCAGGCGAAGCGCGCATGACGAGCGCGCCCGATTCCGCCTTGGCGCCGCCCCTCCAACCGGCTGAGGTCAAGCGGCTGCTCCTGTGGAGCGCGAGGCTGCCGCGCCGCTGGACGGCGACACCTCGCCGGCGGCGCCTGCTGTTCCTGGCGCTGGCGGCGCCCGGGTTCGCGGCGGTCTTCGCCACGCCCTTGCACCAGAACCTCGCGGTCCTGGCGCTGGGCTTTCTGCTGTTCGCCGCCGCTGGCTGGTTCCGCTGGCGCACCGAGCCGCTGTTCGCGCGCGCCGAGCAGGCCGCGCTCTGGCCCCCCGCTCCCCCTCACCCGTCGAAGGACACCCGAAATGCGTAGAGGTCTCGCGCGCTCCGGCGCCGCCGCCCTGATCGCCGCCCTGGCGCTTGGGCCACCGGTCGCCCACGCCCAGATGGCCGTGATCGACGTCAAGTCGATCCTGCAGGCCGAGCAGCAGGTCTCCAACCAGCTGACCGCGATCCAGCGCCTGGAGTCGCAGCTCTCCAACCAGGCCCTGATGCTGCAGAAGATGGAGACAGACGTCACCGGGCCGGTGATGCAGATCGCCAGCAAGGCCACCGGGATCCTGCAGCAGGCCCAGGGCATCGGCTACGGCGCCCAGAACGTCGCCCAGCAGTACGCCAACCTCTATCCGACCACGATGCCCGGCGCCTCGCTGGCCACCACCCAGTCCTCGCTCGCCACCTGGCGCACCAACAATCAGCAGGCCATCCAGACGGCGCTGCAGACGCAGAACCAGATCGCCCAGGGCCAGCCCACCACCACTTCCCAGGTGACTAGCGCCGTGAGCGCGTCCCAGGCCGCGGCCGGCCAGACTTCGGCGATCCAGGCGACCAACCAGCTGCTGGCCACGGTCACCGCCCAGCTGACCCAGCTGCAAAACCTGCTCATCACCCAGGCGCGGGCCGAGCAGACCCTGGCCGCCCAGGGCCAGGCCTCCCAAGCGGCGGGCGCGGCCGACAGCCAGCGGTTCTGGACCACCACGGCCCCCGCGAGCCGGGTGCAGAACCCGGGGCAGCTGTGATGCGGCGATCCTTCCGTCTCCTGGCGGCGCTGGGCCTCGCGGGCGCCGCTCTGGCCGCCTGCTCGCGGACGGCGCCGAGCCACGACAAGGCCTGGTATGCCGCCAACGCCGCCGACCGGGCGTCGACCTTGGCCGCCTGTCAGAACGATCCGGGGCGCCTGGCCGCCACCCCGGACTGCGTCAACGCGCAGGCGGCCGACGCCGATGCCCACGCCCAGCACTTCTACGATACGCCCACGCCCGCCGCCCGGGTCGACCAGCCCGGCAAGCTGTAGGGGGATGCGTTGGCGACCGCCGATCCCGCCGTCCTCGATGACTTCCTCAACAAGTTCAAGACCCAGGTCGACGCCGGCTTTGGTCTGATCCAGGGCGATGTGTCGGGGGTCCTGGCCACCCTGGTGGTGATTTCCATCACCATCACCGCGGTGCTGTGGGCCATCGATGAGAACCAGAACGTGCTGGCCTCGCTGGTGCGCAAGGTGCTGCTGGTCGGGTTCTTCGCCTGGCTGGTCGCCCAGTGGCACAGCCTGTCGACGACCGTGGTCAATGGTTTCGCGGCCCTGGGCCTGAAGGCCGGCGGCGGTTCGATGAGTGTCACGACCTTCACCACCTCGCCGTCCCAGATCGTCATGGCCGGCATCAAGGTGATCGCCGCCCTGATGCAGTACGTGCAGAAGATCGCGCCAGGACCGATCGAGTTCTTCGCCCACATCGATGTGGTGATCATGGCCCTGGTGGCGGCGATCGGCATCCTGATCGCCTTCGTGATCCTGGCGGTCGAGATCGTCGTGACGATCATCGAATTCCACATCGTCACCCTCGTGGCCTTCGTCACCGTCCCCTTCGGGGTGCTCAGCCAGACCGCGTTCATGAGCGAACGGGCGATCGGCTATGTCGTCTCCGTCGGCATCAAGCTGATGGCCCTGGCCATCGTCGTCAGCCTCGGCACCACGGTGTTCGACACCTACACCGTCTCGTCCGACCCCGGCATCGGCGAGGACGTCGGCCTGCTGCTGGCGGCCGTGGTCATGGTCATGCTGGCCCTGAAGATCCCCGCCATCGCCGCGGCCCTGATCAGCGGCGGCCCGCAGCTCAACGCCGGTGGGGCCGTGATGGGCGCCGCCGGGGTGGCGGCGGGCGTTGCAGGCGGCGCCTTGGCCGCCCGCGCCCTGGGCGGTGCGATCGCCGGGGGCATGGCCGCCGGCGGGGGCCAGGTGGCCGCCGCCCGCAGCGCAGCCGGGGCCATTCCGTCCGGCGGCGGATCGGCGCCGCCCGCCGGTGGCGGCGGCGGGGCCGGCGGCGGACCCGGGCCTGGGGATTTCGCGCGGGCGCCGGTGTCGTCGACTGTCTCGACGCTGCGGTCCGCCGCGGCGCGCGCATTTGGGGGCGGCGAGGCGAGCACCGATGACCCGCCGCCACCGCCGCCATCCGAAACCATCGCCCGTGCTGAGGCGCGACGCGGCGGGCTCGATGACGCCGCGCGGGCCGCAACCGCGGCGGCGGCGCAACACGATGAGGGCGGGCCGGGCATGAGCGCCACGCCGACCCGCCGCGACGATCCCGAGGCTTGAGGAACACCTGACCATGCCGTCGCCCTTTCGCCGCGCCGCCGATCGCTACGGCTCCTCCGGGCCGCTTGAGAGTCCCTATCAGCGGGCCGGCCAGGAATGGGACCGCCGCATCGGATCGGCGGTCTCCCAGGCGTCCAACTGGCGGCTGATGGCTTTCGCGGGCTGGGCGGTCGCCGCCCTGGCCGTGGGCGGGCTGATCTATCAGGGCTCCACCAAGACCATCGCCACCTACGTGGTGCCGATCGACAACTATGCCCGGCCCGGCCGCATCGAGCTGGCGGGGCGCGGCTACATCCCGACTGCCGCTGAAACGGGCTATTTCCTGGCCGACTGGGTGACGCGGACCCGGTCCAAGAGCATCGACCCCATTGTCATCCGCGACAACTGGACGGCGGCCTATCACTTCGTGGTCGGCGGGGCGATCGGCCAGCTCAACGACTACGCCAAGGCCCACGATCCGTTCGCCAACGCCGGGAGCGAGGCGGTCAGCGTCGAGGTGGTGTCGGTGCTGCAGCGCAGTCCGGCCACCTACCAGGTCGAGTGGCGCGAGACGACCTACGACCAGGGCGCCACCACCTCCACCGTCAATTGGACCGGCCTGTTCACCACCAAGATCCAGCCGCCGACCAATGAGGCCGAGCTCCGAGCCAATCCGCTCGGCGTCTACATCACCGCCTTCCAGTGGAGCCGAGAGCTATGACCCGTCGCAGCCCCCCTTCCCGTCGTCCGGGCGTCGTCGCCGGCTCGATTGTCGCGCTCGTGGTGTTGATGGCCCTGCCCGCGGGCGCCCAGACGCCCGCCGCGCCCCTCGCCGCCCCCAAGCAGGGCGCGGTCCAGCCGGCCGCCTCCGTCGTGGCGCCCCCTGCCCTCTCCGCGCCGCGGCCAGCAAGACGCCGGCGCCTGCGCCCCTTGCCGGGAGCAATGGCGGTCCGGACGGCCAACGCCGGGGCGCGCAGCTTCCCGACGCCGGACGCCTACGTCAATGCGACGCTCTATTATGACTATGAGGCCGGCCGGCTTTACCAGGTCCAGACCAGCCCGCACTTCCTCACCGCCATCATGCTGCGGCCGGGCGAGAAACTGCTGGCCAAGGCGGCCGGCGACACCGTGCGCTGGGTGCTCGGCGAGACCGCCCAAGGCGTGGGCGTGAACCAGCAGGTGGTGGTGCTGCTGAAGCCGATCCGAGGGGGGCTGAAGACCAATGTGGTGCTGACGACCGACCAGCGGACCTATCTGATCGAAGCCTCCAGCCGCGAGGGCGGGACCTACACCAGCGAAGTCAGCTGGAACTATCCGCAGGAGGAAATGGCCGCGCTGGCGGCGACCCAAGCCGCCCAGGCCCAGACCGTGGTGGCGCCCGGGCTCTCCGTCGACCAGCTGCACTTTGGCTACAAGGTCGAGCCCGTGCATGGCAAACCGCCACGCTGGCAGCCGCTGCGGGTGTTCGACGACGGGACCAAGACCTACATCCAGTTTCCGATCAACATGGCCGCCACCGACGCGCCGCCCCTGTTCCTGATCGGGCCCGGCGACAAGGCCGAGCTGGTCAACTACCGCTACCTCAACGGCTACTACATCGTCGATCGGCTGGTGGACGTCGCCGAACTGCGCATCGGCGAAAAGCCCCAGACCGTGGTGCGGATCACCCGGTCGAAGGATCGGGGCTAGGCCATGACCCACCTGCCTCCAGATCCGCCGATGGACGCGCCGCTCCGGGGCGGCAAGGTCTCGCCCGAGAGCGTGCTGGCGGCGCCGCGTCTCCCAGTCACCCGCTGGAACCGGCGCTATCTCGCCGCCGGCGCCGCCAGCCTCGCCGCCATCGTCGCGGCGGGCTTCTACATCGGCTTCGGCGGCGCGCACCGGCCAGCGGCCAAGGCGCCGGCGACCCAATCCCAAACGGACCTGCCGTCCACGACCTCCGCCATCACCGACCGCTACGCCAAGGGCTATGCCGACCCCTCCGTCGAGGCGATCGGCACGCCAGGCGTCGCCAGCCTGCCGCCGCCGGGGGCCGCGGCGGTCCCGGGACCCGGCGGGGCGCCGGGCGCGGCGACGGCGCCCAAGCCGGTCGATCCGGCCGTGCAGCAGGCGCGCGACCAGGCGGCGGCCGCGCGCTCGGCCAGCCCGTTCTTCGCTTCCGGCGGCGGGGCCGGTGACGGCGCGCCGGCCGCCCCGGTGCTGCTCCCTGTGGCCACGGGCCCGGCCGCCCCGGCGCAGGCGCCGGCGGCGGACGTCCAGCCCGCCAACGGCCAGGGCGGCAAGCGGCAGTTCCTGGCGGGCGCCAAGGCTGACGATTACCTGGCCAACCCCGAGCGGGGTCCACTCAGTCCGTGGGAGGTGAAGGCTGGGACCGTCATCCCGGCGGCGCTGCTCACCGCGATCAATTCCGACCTGCCGGGCGAGATCATCGCCCAGGTTACCGAGCCGATCTACGACCATGCCACCGGCCGCACCGTGCTGATCCCGCAGGGCTCGCGCCTGATCGGCCAATATGACAGCCAGATCGCCTACGGCCAGGAGCGGGCGCTGGTCGCCTGGAACCGGATCGTCATGCCCGATGGCCGCTCGATCAACATCGGCTCGATGGAGGGCGCGGACCTGACCGGCGCCTCTGGCTTGAAGGACAAGGTCGACGGACACTTCTGGCAGCTGGCGCGGGGCATCCTGTTGTCGACGGTCTTCACCGTTGGCGCCGCCTCCGCGCAGGACGCCAGCGCCCGCAGTTCCGGCGACCTGGTGATCAACAGCACCGCCAGCGGCGTCGCCACCGAGACCCAGCAGGTCGGCCAGCAGATCACCCAGCGCGACCTCAACCGCCAGCCGACCATCACCGTGCGCGCCGGCTGGCCAATCCGCGTCCTTGTGAATCGGGACATGATCCTCGCCCCCTATCCTTGAGGCCGGTGCGATGGCGTGCGGCGTCTGCAAGCTCGGCCTGGTCCTGCCCGAGCCCTTCCACAGGGCGATGGTCGCCCTGGCCGCCCGCAAGGCGACCGGCCGGGGCGCGCTGCAGGCGATCTACGCCGGCGCGTTCGAGGCCTTGCTGGCCGAGCTCGACGCGGGCCGGACCGTGCCCTTCGCCGCGGTGCGCGGGGCCAAGATCCGCGTCACGCTGCGCCTGCCCCGGGGCCTCTGCGCGGCCATTCGCGCGCGCCTGGCCGCTCTCACCCTGAAGCTGACCGATTTCGCCTGCGCCGCGGTCAGTCGATTCCTCGCCAAAGCCGAAGGAGCCTGACGTGGCCAAACCCCCGACCACCACCCTCGCCCTGCCGAAGATCGATCTTGAGGAGAAGAGCCTCGACGTGCGCCTGCGCCTGAAGGGCAAGGCGGCGATCGACTTCCAGGATTACCAGCGGGCCTACGAGGCGGCCAATGGCGAGAAGGTCGAGCCGGAAGTACTGGCGGCCCACGTCCTGGCCGCCTTCTTCGAGGCCGATCGCGGCTTCCAGACCTGGCGGCGAGCCAACCCGACGGCCGAGCGAAAGTCTTGAGCCCGAATCGGGGGCGTGACCCGACGATTCGGGTCTCAGGGCAAGATCAGAAGAATCGCGCGCCGAGGGCCAAACTTGCTGTTTTGGCGCCTGCCCGCCCCTATGGCCTGGAACAGACTCATCCCACTCTCGACCCTGCCGAATCGCGTGCTGCGCGTGCGCGACGCGGCGTGTCTTGGAGACCCCCCTGATGACCTAGAACGACGAGGCCCTAAACGGCGAAAACCCCCGGCGGCAACCGAGGGTCTTCGGAAAATTCGATCAGGCTGAGTAGGAGCAGCTCTTGATGGGGACAGGCTAGGCGTCGCGAGATTCGGCGTCAAGACCCCAAGCGCTTTCCTGCGGCCATCGTCTTGAACCCGCCGGATGCGGCTTCGTCCTGAAGAAGGACGACCCAATGCCCTCACCCTGACCCAGGCCTTCCGCCGGCGCATCCGCGCCGTGCGTCCACCCTGCCCGGCTTCGCCGGGCTCAAACCCAGGATCCACCCCGTGACCTAACCGACGAGACCTAAAACGGCGAAAGCCCCCAGTTGACGCTGGAGGCTTTCGGAAATCGCAGAGCCGTTGTCGAGGCGGCGTTCTATCTGAGCCAAAGTAGACGGGGTTTCACACACCGTCAAGGCCCGGACAGGAGACCTATTGTCTCAACCCCAGGCGATTTCAGCCCGTGATTTGGCTCGTCCCGACCCGAAGGGACACCCATGCAAACCGCACAATCTGATGATTGGCGGCCAGGATTCGCCAAGCGCGCGGAGAACTTCTCCGAGGTCTGCGCCGTGGCCGAACGCTGGCGCTGGTCGCCGGGCGAGTCCATCGCCCGCGTGGCGGCGGCCGTGCTCAAGGGCACGCCGACGCTGACCATCCCGCAGCGCATGACGCTGCTGCTCTATGTCGAACACCTGAACCAGGACCGACTGGAGCAGGACATCGCCTGCGTCTGGCCGTCCACCGGCCTCGTGGCCAGCTATCTGGGCTGCAGCGAGAGCCAGGCACGCGCCAACCGCAAGGCGCTGGAGGCAGCCGGCTTCATGGTCCGCGACTATACCCGCGCCAATCGCCCGGCCGGGGTGGAGGCCTATGACCTGCGGCCCTTGATGGCCCGGCTTGAGGAGCTGGAGGCTGTCGATGACGGCCTTCGCGAGGCGATTGCTGCCCGCAGGGCCGCCTATTCGGAGACCATAGCCTTCCCGACAAAATATAGCGCCCAGGCGCCGGAATCCCGGCGCCTAGAACAGTCCCATGAGAACTTTAGGTCTCCTGTACGAGGGAATGACGCGGCTCCGCCGCGAAATAATACGAAGCCGCAGTCCGCTCCGCGGCCTGAGAACGGCCAGCACAGAAAATCCTCGGACTCACGCCCGCGCACCGGACAGGCCAGCGCCATTGGCTCTCCGGGGGGAGCCAGCGGCTTAGGCGGCGCGAGTTCGGCGCCCTCGGTGTACGCGGAAATGGTGCGTCAGGAGCTTCGGACGGCCGCCGAACTGTGTCCCCGGCTAGCGCCGCTGGTCACCCCCGCCCTCCTCGTCAACCCGGCCAGCGCCACGCCTGAGGACATGGCCCGGGTGGCGGCCGCCGCCGCAGAATACCTGCCCCAGCCAGAGCGGAACAACGACCAGACCACGCTGTGGGGCTGGCGCAAGCACGGCATCCGCGTGCTGGTGATGCTGGCCATCGCGCTGGAGGACCCCGAAATCCGGTCCCCATGCGGCTATTTTGGCAAGCTGACCGGCCAGGACCGTGGGGCGGCCGACCTCCGCCTGAACCTGGCGCGGATCCTCAAGGCCAAGGGCGTCGTGCCGGCGCCCGCGCCAGCGGCGGCTATCCCAACCGACGACTGGGCGGCCCAGGCCGCCCGGCTGGCGGAGGACCTAGTCGCTCCGCCCGGGACCGAGGACCCCAAGTGGCAGGAAATCGCCGGCGCCCTGCGCCGGATCATCCGCGAGGGGAAGTTTGGCAGCTGGTTTGGCCGGGTCGGCTTCCATGGCGTGGTCGACGGCGTTTTGACCCTCTCCACGCCGAGCGGCCTGGTGGCGGACAAGATCAAGCAGGAGTTCATTCCTGACCTTCTCGCGGCGGCCGCGGCGGCGGACGTGTTCGTCGAGCGGGTGACCGTGACGCTGAGGAAGCGATGACCGACATAGAAAAGCTGAACGCGCTGATCCGCGCCGGTCTGCCGACCCATCTGGCGATGAAGGTGGCCGCCGGGGAACTGTCCCAGGCGGAGGGTGAGGCCCAAGCTCGCCTGGCCGAAGCGGCGGAGAAGCTCCGCCGGCGGCCCGCGAGCCGATGGCCGCGGGTGGAGGTTGCCTGGGACATCGATCCGGAGCGCTTTCACCGGGCGATGGACGACCACACCGCGGCGTCCTTCGCCGAGGCGTTCCCCGATGTGGTGGCAGCATCCGTGGACCGGCTGGAGCTGCGGGCGAACCTTCGCCCTGGCTCACTTCGCGTGAAGGGACCGCTGTCATCGCCCTACAAGTCGAAGACCGCCCGACTGGTCGCCTACCTGCAGACCGGAGGCTCGGTCACCCCGCCGTTCGTTCGGCTTTGCCCGGACGGGCTGGCTGTGGTCGGGGGCAACCATCGCCTGGGCTGGGCGGACCATATGGCGCAGGATCCCCTCACCATCCTCGTTGAGCTTGGGGACTGGACCCGCCTGCAGGTCCGGCTGCCGTCGCTGGGGCGGTTTTGACCGCCGCTGCGCGCCGATCAGTTCTTGTTCAGGCCCATCTCGCGGCTCTGCAGCTTCTGTTTCCAGAGGCTTTCCATTCCCAAGATGTCGTCGCTCGAGGCGGCCGAGCCGGCCACCTCGAGTATCGAGACCTGGTAGTCGCTGGGATCGCGGCTTTTCAGGCCGACGTTGCCGCCATGACCGTCGCGGACATAGGCCATCCAGCGCTCGTAGAAGCCGCCTGCGCCGGAGGCGCTGCCAACATACTGTTCGTAGGTCTTCGGGCAGGTCAGCAGATAGACGCCCCGCGAGGCCGACAGGGCCGTGGCCCAGGCCGCCGGCAGGCCCTCGACCTTCGACAGCGGCGCCAGGAAGCGCGCGAAGCCGGGGAAGTCGGCTTCGCGGAAGGCCTCGCGCAGCTGCAGGATGGTCTTGTCCTGGTTGTCGGCGCGCTGAATCCAGGCGCGCTCCGCATCGCCCCAGGCGATGACCAGCCGGCCGGCCAGGTCGTTGAGCCGATCGTCGAGTGTCAGGGCGTAGACATCGCAGCTGCCCGGCGGATCACTGCCCTCGGTGTGCGGCCAGGCCCGCGCCTCGGTGTTCACGCCGACATAGCGGGCTTGGTAGAAGCCGGCGAGCAGGGTCTCGCCGCCGGGCGAGACCACGAACGACGCCCAATAGTCGCCGCGCAGCTTGGCGCGGTTCGAGAAGCTCTGGCCCTCCTGATAGGTCTCGAAGGCGGGGCGATCGTCGCGCCACAGGGCGTAGGGCGTGCGGCCCTTGGCGGAACGGGCGTCCTGGTGGCGCAGCAGCCTGACCGCGGCGGGATCGAGGCCGGCCTGATGGAGGAGCGCGTTGAACCGCAGCGGCATGACCGGCGCGCCAGGTTCAGGTCTTGGCCGTGGGCCGGCGCTCGGTCGAACAGACGATGTTGCCGTAGAAGCCGAATTCCTCGCGCACGGCGGCCATTGCAAGCGCCACGTCGCGGTAGGTGCGCGGCTCGTCCGACTTGGCCAAGTTCAGCCGGAACTCGCCTGGACGGTCCGACAGGCGCATCCAAAGGGTCCAGGTCTCGTCGATCCGCTCGAGCAGGCGCACTTCCAGCAGGGTTACGCCGCGGGCGCGCATCATGTGGAGGCTGCGCACGCGGATGGCCTGCTCGGCGTTCGATCCCTGGATCCACGCCTCTTCCTGGCGTTCGCCTTCGACCACGCTCGCCATGTCTTCGCCGTCCGCCACGCTCAAGCTCCAGAGACAGAACGGCTAGCCTGAATCGGGGCTGTCGTCCGCAACCAAAATATAGACATCAGCTTGTGATGGGCCAAAGTGGATGTTTTGGCGCATACTGGGCCTTAGGTGGTGATTATAGCGCCACTTTTGGGGGGCGCGCCCTCCCCCTGCGCCCCAGCCGCCCTTGGCGTCCTGGGCGACCCCCTCCAGCGGGGACACCCCGCAGCGCCCCGTTTGGAGGCCGGAGGAAGGGGCTGGGTGGGCGGACCCTGTGAGGAGGCGGAGCCATGTCCCTGCGATCGATTGTCCAGGCCCTCGGCGGCGAGCTCTATGACGGCGGCCGCCGCGCCAACATCCCCGCGCCGGGCCACAGCGCCGCCGATCGGTCGGTGTCCCTGCTGCTGCGGGACGACCGCGTGGTCGTCCACACCTTCGGCGACGGAGACTGGAAGGGCGTGCTCGACCATTTGCGTGAGCACCAGCTGATTGACGCGGCCAACGCCCCGCTGGGCGGGCCGGGATTGCCGATCGGGCTGCGGCCGGGCCGTGAGGTGGTCCCACCCCGCGAGCGGCTTGAGGCGGCCCTGCGTCTCTGGGACGGGGCGCGGTCGATCGAGCGAACCGTCTCGGCCCAGCACTGCCGGCTTCGGGGGATCACACGCCGGCTGCCGGGCCCGGAGGCCCTGCGCCACTGCGCCGACACGCCGGTCTCGATTTATCGTCCGGGCCGTCAGCGGCGGCCGGCCCTGCTGGCGGGGATCCAGGATGCGGACGGCCGCTACACCGCCGTCGAGATCACCTACCTCGCCCCCAACGGCCAGCGGGCGCTCGATCTGCGCCTGCCGCGCAAGACCGTCGGGGCCGCGCCCGGCGGCTGCGCGGTGCGGCTGGATCCCGCGGCCGAAGAGATGCTGGTCGGCGAAGGGGTGTTCACCACCCTCTCGGCAAGCGCGTGGTTCGGCCTGCCCGGCTGGGCCCTGTTGTCGACCCGCAACCTGCGGGTCTGGTCGCCGCCGGCCGGGGTCCGTTCGGTGCTGATCGCGGCGGATCGCGGCAAGGATGGCGAGGCCTCCGCCGCGCGCCTGGAGGCGCGGCTGATCGCCGGCGGCGTCGCCGCCAGTGTGGCGCTGCCCCCCGGCCCCTGGGGGGATTGGAACGAGTGGTCCAACCGGGGCGGCGGTGGCGCGGCCGGCGCCTAAAGGAGGGAGGAAGGGAGGGGTGGGGTGCGCCCAGGGGCAGGATGTCCCTCGCCCAGGCGCTGGAGCCTGATCCCCATGACCGACACCCAGACCGTCGCGGCCGTCCCGCCGACCCCGATGGTGACCATCAAGGTCCGCCTCGGCGACCTTGGCCTCGCCCCCGAGAACCTGCGCTTCAAGGAACCCGCGGACGATGGCGTACCGCAGCTGGCCGACACCATCCTCGCCGCCGGCGTGGTCATTCCCCCGATCGTGCGGCCGGGTCGTAAGGGCGAGCAGGCCTACATGGCCCTGGACGGCCGTCGCCGTCGTTTCGGCCTGCTGCTGCTGCGCGACCGCGGCGACCTGACCGACGACTACGAGGTCGACTGCCTGCTGGCCGAGACCAAGGCCCAGCAGGCGGCCGGCATCATGCTGCCGGCGACCGAGCACGCCCCCGTTCATATCGCCGACGTCATCGCCGCCATCGGCAAGCTGCGCAAATCGAAGATGGAGACCAGGGCCATCGCCGCGGCCCTGGGTTACGCCGAGCTGGAGATCAAGCGGCTGGAGGCGTTGGCGGCCGTCCATCCCAATGTGCTGAAGGCCCTGCGCCAAGGTCGGCTGACGCTCAAGCAGGTCCGCCTGTTCGCGCGCCTGCCGGACAAGAAGCGGCAGGCCGAGATCGCCCAGACCGCGCTCGACGGTCACTTCCAGGACTACCAGTTGCGCCACGTCATCGAGCGCGACCGCGCCACCATCGACGACGACCGCTTCACCCTGGTGGGCATGGATCGCTACGTCGCCGCCGGCGGGCGGGTGTCGAGCGACCTGTTCGGCGAACTGCCCGACTGCCTGCTGGATCCGGAGGTCCTGCAGACCGCCTGGCGTGAACGGGTCCAGCCGATCGTCGACAAGCTGACCGCCGACGGCCTCAGGGTCTTCGTCGATCGGGAAGCCGGGTTCGGCGTTCCGGACGGGTTCTTCCGCCTGCAGCACGTCTGGGAGCGCGACCTGACCGAGGACCAGGCCAAGGCCCTGGCGGACGCCCGCTACGAGGTCACCCGCCTTTCTAGCGAATTGCAGGACCTCGATCCGTGGGCGGACGATGCGCCTGTGGCGATGGCCCCGGTGTTCACGGCGATGATTGGGGTCGCCGGCGCGCCCCTGACGCGCGACCGGATCGGCGCGGCCGTGCTGGCGCCCTCCGACGGCTTCGGCGTGGCCGTGACCTACTTCTCGGTTCCGCTGCCCGCCGATCAGCTGCCTGATGAGACGGACGACGACAGCGATGACGAAGACGCCGCCGAGGTCGGCGGCCGCTACGGACGGTCGTACACGGACGTGGAAATCCCGCGCGCCGATGTCGACGTGGCCGGATCGAGCCACGTCCTGCACGAGACGCGGACCGACGTCGCCACCCGGGGCCTGATCCGCGACCTGGCCGATGATCCCAGCGCGGCCCTGACGGTGCTGGTGGCGCAACTCTTCAAGACCCTCGCCCTGCACAGCTCGGGCAGCATCGAGGAGTCGGCGGCGGCCATCAACGCAACTGGCTATCGGCGGGGCACGACGCCGGCGATCCCGGCCCTGGACGGCGAGGTCCGCGCTCGCCTCGACGCCCGTCGGGCCGCCTACAAGGCCAGCGGCCTTCGCCCCATTCCGTGGGTCGAAACCCTGGCCCATGGGGACAAGATGGCGCTGATGGCCGAACTGGTGGCCATCTCGCTGAACGTCCGGGAGGCCCGCACCACCTCGCTGCGCCACGCCGCGCGGGCCGAGGCCGCTGAGATCGCCGCCCTCTGCGGGGCCGACATCTCGGCGCACTGGACCCCGGACAACGCCTTCCTGGCCGTCCACTCCAAGAAGCAGCTCTCGGCCCTGCTGGAGGAGATGGAGGTGGAGGACGACCGGGCCAAGGCGCTGAAGAAGGACGATCTGGTCACCTTCGTCGCCGAGGCCGCGGCCGCGCGGCAATGGGCGCCGGCGGCGCTGGCCTGGGACCGGTTGCCGGTCGAGGAGGACGCCGAGACGGCCGAGGATGGGGAGGCCCCGGCTGAGACGGAACCGGCGCCGCCGATCGCCGCCTGATCGCCGCTCCCTTCCACCCGAAACGACAGCCCGGCGCCTGCCGGGCTGTCGTCCATTCCGGAGGCTGCCATGGCCGACTATTTCACGCACCTTTCCTGCGTCCTCGATGTCGGCTCGGCCGACAACGCCGCGGCGGCGCTGACGATCCGCGACCAGATGGCCGTCGATTTGGAGGACGATGACGACATTGCCATTGGCTTTGCCGCCGTCGTCTCGTTGGACGACCCCTCATCGCTCTGGCTGACCGATGACGGCGGGTACGGTGAGCCGGAGCACGTCATCGCCTTCGCGCTGCGCTGCGCGGAGGCGTTCGACCTCAAGGGCCGCTGGGGGTTCTGCTGGGCCCTGACGTGCTCACGGCCACGCGCAGATGCGTTCGGGGGCGGGGCCCAGGTCCTCGACCTCGGCGCTCGCAAGAGCCTGGCCTGGACCGACTGCAGCCACTGGCTCGCGCTCCAGCTCCAGGCCGGGCCGGCCGCCGGGGGCAGCTGACGGGACAGCGCCGCCGGATGGAGGCGAGAGGAAGGGGGGCGAGCGGGCGAGCCCGTCGGGACTGGAGGGAGGAGCCCTTCGCCGCGGGTGATCGGATGCCCCGCCATGAACGCCCTGCTTCCCCTCTTCGCCATCGCCGCCGGCGGCGATGACCAGGCCCACAAGGCCGCCAACATCCTGGCCGCCGCCCGGGCACTCTCGCCGCAGCTCAATCGCTCGCGCGCCCTGGACCGGCGTCTGGTGGCCAATGTGATGACCACGACCTTCGGGGGATCAGACACCGAGGGGGCCTGGATCTGGCGCGACGCCTACGACGCCGTCGAGGCGGCCCTGGTGCTGCAGATCCGCCGTCTCGGCCCGCAGATCGGCCGCCTGGAGGACGCGCCGGCGGAGATCGCCGCCTTGCTGGCCAATCTCGCGGACCTGGGCCTGACCCACACGCGCCGCAGCGAGGAGCAGGTGGCGCTCGACCAGTTCTCCACCCCGCCGCAGCTAGGCGCCCTCGCCGTGCTGGCCGCCCAGGTCCGCGCCGGCGACCAGGTGCTTGAGCCTTCGGCCGGCATCGGCCTTCTGGCGGTTCTGGCCGAAGCTTGCGGCGCAACCCTGACCCTCAACGAGATCGCCGCCGGCCGGGCGGGGCTGCTCGACGGGCTGTTTCCGGCCGCCGCGCGCTCGACCCACGACGCGCAGCACCTGCGCGACATCCTTCCGGGCTCGGGCGGCTTCCACGCCGTGGTCGCCAATCCGCCGTTCCAAGAGCTGGAGGCGCACCTGCACGCCGCCCTCGACTGCCTGGCCGACGGCGGGCGTCTGTCGGCTATCGTCCCGGCCCGCCTGTTCGAGGACGCGCCCGCCCAGCGCCGGCTGGCCGAGCGTGGCCGCGTGGTGTTGCGGCTAGCCTTCCCCACGCGGGCCTACGCCAAGCACGGGACCTCGGTCGAGACGGGCCTGCTGGTGATCGACCGCGGCGCCGGCGACCCGGTGATGGGGATGGTCATCGCCGCTGAAACCCTGGCCGACGCGGCCCGCGCGGCGGCGGGCGTGGAGGCCCGCCCGACGGCCCAGCCGCGGCAATTCCGGGTCATGTCAGAGGTGGCCATCCTCGCGCCGCGAGCCCGGGCGCTGGCGACGCCTTCCAACCGTCTGGCCTTCCTCAACGCCACGGCGCCGGTCACCTATGAGACCAAGCCCTGGTCGGGCGAGGGCCACGACGTCGGTCTCTACCAGGCCTATGCGCTCGGCCGCATCGCCTTCCCGACGGAACAGCCCCACCCCTCCCCACTGGTGGAATCCGGCCCGATGGCCTCGGTCGCGCCGCCGGCGCCGACCTATCGGCCCCAGCTGCCGCCTAAGATCGCCGGCGAGGGCCTGGTCTCCGACGCCCAGATGGAGACGGTGATCTATGCGGGCGAGGCGCACGCCCAGACCTTGCCCGGGTCGTGGATCCTCGGCGAGGCGCCGCATCAGCTGGTGCTGGTCAAGGACGACCATCCGGGCGCCGTCTCGTTCCGCAAAGGCTTCTTCCTCGGCGACGGGACCGGCTGCGGCAAGGGCCGGGAGATCGCCGGCGTCATTGCCGACAACCTGGCCCAGGGTCGCCACCGGGCGGTCTGGCTGTCGAAGAACGATGCGCTGCTGGAGGACGCCCGCCGCGACTGGGGTGCGATCGGGGGCGCCGGGCCGGACATCACTCCGCAATCTGCTTGGAAACAGGCCGACGCCATCCGGCTCGACCGGGGCATCCTCTATTCGACCTACGCAACCCTGCGCCAGCCGACGCGGGGCGATCGTCCCTCGCGGCTGGACCAGATCGTCAATTGGCTAGGGGCGGACTTCGACGGTGTGATCGTCTTCGACGAGGCCCACGCCATGGCCAATGCCGCCGGCGGTGGCAAGGGAAGCCGGGGGCCGAAGAAGGCCTCCCAGCAGGGTATGGCGGGCCTCGCCCTGCAGAACCGCCTGCCCAACGCCCGCATCCTCTATGTCTCGGCGACCGGCGCAACGACGCCGGAGAACCTGGCTTACGCCGCCAGGCTTGGCCTCTGGGGCGGGCCGGAAGCCCCCTTCCCTACCCGGGACGCCTTCATGGACGCGGTCGAGACCGGCGGCGTGGCGGTGATGGAGCTGATCGCGCGAGAGCTGAAAGCCATGGGCCTCTACATTGCCCGCTCGCTCTCGTTCGACGGCGTCGAGTACGAAGCCTTGCATCATCGGCTCACGGACGATGACATCGCCATCTGGGACTCCTGGGCCGACGCCTACCAGCTGATCCACCAGAACCTGCACGCCGCCCTGGAGGCGGTCGGCATCAGCGAGGACGGCAAGGCCAAATCCGGCCAGGCGGCCTCGGCCGTCATGTCGGCGTTCGAGGGCGCCAAGCTGCGGTTCTTCGGCAATCTGCTGGCCGGGCTGAAGTCCCCTTCCCTCGTGGCCTCGATCCGGCAGGACCTCGGCGAGGGCCGATCGGCCGTGGTGCAGGTCGTCTCAACCAATGAGGCGGTGATGGAGCGCCGGCTGGCCGAGATCCCAGCGGAGGAGTGGCAAAATTTGGCAGTTGATCTCACGCCGAAGGACCAGGTGCTCGACTACCTGATGGGCGCCTTCCCGATCATGGCCATGGACGCCGTCGAGGACGAGGACGGCGCCGTGACCATGGTCCCGGTCATGGTCGACGGGGCGCCAGTGGTTAGCCAGGAGGCCCTGCGGCTGCGCGAGGAGCTGGTCACCGAACTCGCCTGCCTGCCGGCCGTGCCGGGCGTCTTGGACGCGGTGTTGGCCGCGCTTGGGACCGAGTTGGTGGCGGAGATCACTGGCCGCAGCCGAAGGGTCGTGCATCGCGATGGCCGCCGCGTTGTCGAACGGCGCAGCGCCTCTGCCGCCAAGGCCGAGACCGACGCCTTCATGGCCGGCAAGAAGCGTGTGCTGGTGTTCTCCGACGCCGGGGGCACGGGCCGCAGCTATCATGCGGACCTCGGCGTCCAGAACCAGCAACGCCGTGTCCACTATCTGGTCGAGCCCGGCTGGCGGGCCGATGCGGCGATCCAGGGCCTGGGTCGATCGCATCGGACCAACCAGGCCGTCGCGCCGCTGTTCCGGCCGGTGACCACGGACATCCACGGCGAGAAGCGGTTCACCTCGACCATCGCGCGGCGTCTCGACAGCCTGGGCGCGCTGACCCGGGGCGAACGGCGCACGGCCGGCAACGGCCTGTTCCGCGCCGAGGACAACCTGGAGAGCCCCTGGGCGCATCGGGCGCTGCAGGCCTTCTACATCGGCCTGCACTTCGGCAACGTCGAGGCGATGGACCGGGAGACCTTCGAGGCCAAAACCGGGCTGCGGCTTGTGGACCATGAGGGCAACCTCAAGAAGTCCGACGACATGCCGCCTATGAACACCTTCCTCAATCGCCTGCTGGCGTTGCGGATCGCCGATCAGAACTGCCTGTTCGCCGCCTTCGACGAGATCCTCTCCAGCATCCTGGAGCGGGCCCAGGCGTCAGGCGCGCTGGACCGGGGCATGGAGGATATCGTCGCCGACGATGTGGTGATCACCGACGAGGAGGTCATCCGCACCGACGCGGTGACGGGCGCGGAGACCAAGCTGCTCCGGTTCCAGGTCCGCACGGTGCGCGAGCTGACCTTGGCCGACGACGCCCTGTCCGGCCTCGATCGGGACGGGGTGATCTTCGCGGTCAATAGCAAGTCCGGCCGCGCCGCCCTCGTGGTCCAGGGCCTGACCACGACCAATGACGACGACCGGCTGATCCCGGCCGTGCGGTTGATCCGCCCGGAGAAGCGCAGCATCGCCTCGCTCAAGGGCTTTGAGGAATCGGCCTGGGAAGACGCCGGCGAGGCGGCATGGCGTGTGGCCTGGGACGCCGAGATCGCTCAGGCCGATCCTTGGGTGTCGCGTGACCTGGTGCTGGTCTCGGGCCTGTTGCTGCCGATCTGGTCGAGCCTGCCGGACAAGGCGACGTCGGTTCGGCGTCTGAAGGCTCCGGACGGCCGCCGCTGGCTGGGTCGGGTGCTCGATCCCGGGCAGGTTCCGCAGCTGAAGGTCGCCCTGGGCCTGACCGACACCGCCAGCGCCTTCGGCGACGGAGCCTCGACCGCGCCTCTGGTGCTGCGAGAGGGCGCCTCGCTCGCCCTGGCGGACGGACTGTGGCTGCGCAGATCCAAGGTCATGGACCGCTACCGGATCGAGGTTGTTGGGGCCGGCTCACAGCGCTCCGCCTTCACGACGCTCGGCTGCTTCGTTGAGATCATCGCCTATACGGCCCGGGTGTTTGTGCCGACCGATCAGCCGGAGGTGCTCACAGCCATCCTGGCCAAGTGGCCAGTGCAGTCGGTCCTGCCCGCTGCAGCCTGATCGGATGGAGGGCGAGCCGCCGGTGACCAACCGGCGGCTCGTTCTCTGTGGGGCGGCCCGCGGCAAAGGGAGGAGGAAGGGCCGGAGGCCAGCGAGCCGGGCGGAGAGTGGTCTCGCGCCCGCGCGTCGGAGGCTTCCAATGTTCAGAAACGCACCGCCCCGCGAGGGAGACGCCTCGCCCTGGGGCGCGATCGATGGAGTCACGCCGCTTGGGCCGGAGGCCGTATCTGTCACCACGCCGTCGCACGGCGGTATCTGGGTGACGCCGGCCGCCCTGGCGAGGATCCCAGAGCCGTTACGCGCGACCGCCTACAGCGGCGGCGGTTGGTTCGAGGAGGATTGCGACTGGTGCATCCCCTATCTGGCGCTCGCTCTGCACCGGTTCGACGGGCCGCAGGATCGGCAGGATCGCGTCCTGGCGGCGGCCCGCCGTACCCTGCGCACCTACCACGCCGGCAGCGAGGCCTTACTCGACACCACTGGGTCTCCGGATGCTTCGGGCGAGGAGGCGACCCATGGCTGATCGCATCCAGGCTGACCTGTTCGCGGCGCCGGCCGCCGTCCAGGAGGCCGCCCCGCTCCGGGCCTTCCCCACGCCCTCCCTCCTCGACCGCGCCGGGGCGCTTCGCCGCCGGCTGTCCGAACAGGGTCCTCGCGCCCTCGCGGAAGCGGAGACCTTGGAGTTGTTGCTGGGCCGCTGCGGTCCGGCGGCGCCCCACCCTGCCCTCTTGGCCGCGGCTCTGCTTGGGCGGTTCGGGTCCCTGCCGCAGGTCTTCGGAGCGACCCTGCCGGAGCTGGCGCTGGTCGTTGGCGAGCCGGCCGCCATCGAACTCAAGCTCCTTCATGACCTGACCCTGCGGGTGTTCGAATTCCCGATGCACAGGCGCTGCGTCCTCAGTTCCTGGTCGGCCGTCCACGCCTACCTGAAGGTCTCCCTCGGCGGGCAGAGCCGTGAGGCCTTCCATGTGCTGTTCCTTGACAAGGCCAATCAGCTGATCGCCGACGAGCGGATGGGCGAAGGAACGGTCGATCACGCGCCGGTCTACCCGCGCGAGGTCATGCGCCGGGCTCTGGAGTTGAGCTCTTCGTCCTGCTGCCTGGTGCATAATCATCCGACCGGGAGCGCCACGCCGTCGGGCGCCGACATCGAGATGACCCGCCGCGTGGTGGAGGCCGGCCGGGCGCTGGGCGTCGCGGTCCACGATCATTTCCTGGTCGCGGGGGCCGAGGTGGTCAGCTTCAAGGCCCTGGGTCTGATGTAGGCGGCGGGGTCAAAGGTTGGAGGAAGGGCGTCGCCCGGGTGCGCTCGATGGGAGCGCATCTGGAGGATTGCCTGATGACCGACGCTCACTGGTCGGACGACCGTGTCACCACCTTGACGTCGCTGTGGCTGGATGGCCTCAGCGCGTCGCAGATCGCCAAGCAGCTCGGCGGCGTCACGCGCAACGCCGTGATCGGCAAGGTCCATCGCCTGGGCCTCAGCGGTCGAGCGACGCCCTCCGCGCCGGTGCGGTTGGCGCGGCTCGCCGCGCCGCGAACAGCCGCTCGGGCAGTGGCTTCGAAGTCTAAGCCCAGGAGCAGGCCGGCCCTCGTCTGTGTGCTTATCGAACCGGCGCCGGAAGGCCCCGGGCTGGTCACGTCAATGGCCGGGCTCGGGGCGCACGCCTGCAAATGGCCGATCGGTGATCCGAAGGCGGACGGTTTCAGCTTTTGCGGCCGCCCAGCCGAGGGTTCCTATTGCGGCGGCCATGCCGCTGTCGCCTACCGGCCTGGAACGTCTGTCCGGCTGGACCGCGACCCGGTCGTGCGCCGGGTGCTCGCCGGCCTGGCGGCATGAACACTATCAGCTTTCTGGACCGTCCTCACGAGGCCCCACATCGGGACCTCGTGGCGGATGTCGACTTCCGGTTCTACGTTGGTGTCCACCATCCGCAGCTGGCTTGGCCGCTGACCCTTCGTGGATTCCGGGTGTGTGTCTCCGCCAACGTCCTGAAGAGCAGGCTCGGCGAGGTCCCTTTCCTCGGCTGCAACGAGCCGTGGTTGCTGGATTCCGGCGCCTTCACCCAGGTCGCCCTGCGCGGCGGGTTCGACCAGTCCCCCGAGGACTACGCCGCCCTGATCCGGCGTTATGCCCAAACCGGCCTGATCGCGGCCGCGACCCAGGACTACATGACCGAGGATGTGGCCCTGCGCGCCACGGGTTTGTCGTTGCGGCGCCACCAGGCGCTGACCATTTGGCCGGTTTGACGCCATCCTCGACGCCGGCGTGGACGGCGTGCATCTCATGCCGGTCCTGCAGGGGCGGTCCACGGACGACTATCGCCGCCACCTCGCCGCCTACGGCGAGCGTATTTCGCACAACGCCTGGGTAGGGGTCGGCTCCCTGTGCAAGCGACAGGGCGATCCGGCCATCATCGCCGGCATCCTCGACGCCATCCACGGCGATCGGCCGGACCGGCGGCTGCACGGGTTCGGCTGCAAGCTCACGTCGCTGCTCGACGAACGGGTGCGCCGACGCCTGGCGACAGCCGACAGCATGGCCTGGTCCTTTGCCGCCCGGTTCGAAGGGCGGGACCAGAACGCCTGGATCGAGGCGGCGCGGTTCGCCCTGGGGGTCGGGGGTTGTCCGGAGGCGGTGAGCCTGCTCGCCGAGCGAGCGGGGTGGCGGTGGGCGGTCGGTCAAAGCTGACGCACGGGTCCGTCCTGCTGAGGGGGACGGCCCTTTGGCTCGAGTGACCTCGCCACCATCCGTCGCCGCCCACAAGGGACGCTGCGCTCAAAGCCCTTGTGGGCGGCGCCGCCTGTCGGCGCGAGGCGGTCACGAGCCGACGGGCTCGACCCCCTCTCAAGACAGGACGTTCCCCATGCAACTTTCTTCCCTCCCCCCAACATCCGACCACCTGACCGCCTTCGAGGCGCAGGCCCTACTCCTGGAGGACCCCCGCCCCTATCCGCAGGACGAGGCGCTGCAGCAACTCGGCCACGCGCTGATGAACGAGGTCCTCGACCTGGTCACCGAGACGGCCCTGGAGGACTTCAGCGGGCTGGTCTGCGAGGCGCTCATCGGCGCCTTCCATTCGGCGGCGGGCCGCATCGAGCGTGACGCCGACAAGGCCCGAGACACCCTGGGCGGCCTGGTCCGTGACTTCGACGGCTCGGAAATCCTCGATGTGGAGATCCAGGAGGCGACGCGCAAAGCCCGCGCTGCCGACGTGGCCACCCTGGCCTTGGAGATCATTCGCGACGCCGCAGCCGCGAGCTATACGACATCGACCGGCGACGTCTGGAACCCCTGGAAGGGCACGGTGCGCGCTTCCCGCACCACGACCGCGCAGATCGAGGCGCGGGACGCTATCCGGGCCGCAAAGGCCAGCAAGCACGCGGCGGCGAGCCCCGGGACGACCATTGTCGCTTTCCGCGCAGCGCCACAGGCCGACACGGCCGATGACGCCAACCGGATCTTCGACGCCCTCAATTGGGCGCTCGGCCGGTGGCCGGACATGGCGTTGGCGACGTCGGGCGCCAAGGGCGGGGAGAAGCTCGCCATCAAGTGGGCCAAGCAGAAGCACATCACGCTGGTCCTCGCCAAGGCGGACTTCAATCGCAACGGACGGGCCGCTCCGTTCCGCGCGAACGACGAGATGCTGGACCTGGAGCCGGTATGCGTCCTGACCCTGGCCAACACCTTGAACGCGGTGCGCGGCAAGTCCCTGAGCCCCTTTGGCCCGGCGTTGAACCTGGCCCAGAAGGCCACGGAACGTGGCGTCCTGCACTACCCCGTCAGGTCGCGGGGCTGAGGTTTCCGGTGCGGCGGCCGCGAGGTCGCCGCATCTCTTTTTCGGCCACGAGGGGGCTGCTGATGGCGTCGAGGCGGCGGTGCTAGTCCGGCGCGCGCGGTGTTCGACGACGGACTTCCCGCAAGGGCTTTCGGGCTCAAAGGCGATCAAGGGCGAACCTGGGCCGGGGGCCGTCCGAACCCAAGGCGACCTCGCCAGGCGAGGCGGCGCCGGTGGACCCTCCGGTCTTCCGTCGCTGCGCTCCGTGCAGACCGGTTTCCACCCCCGCCGGCCTTGGGCCCGGCCGTCTCCCAGCCCTGTCGGTCGCATGATCGCGGGATGAGCCCGCGGATCGCAAAGCGGGAGACTTCACAATGGCGAACATGACGATGGCGCAGGCGGTCCTGGAACACGCCCACCAATTTTACGATGTCGGCAGCTGGTACATGGTCGCGGAGTGCTGGGACGTCTGGGCGGTGCTCGAGGAACTGGACCGGCAGGAGGATCTCACTCAGGCGCCGTTCGAGCTTGAGGCGGCGGCGATCGGCCATTTCGCCAAGATCATCGATCCCAAGTCCATCCTGCACTGATGTGCGGCGGCGCCCGCCAAGGCGGGCGCCGCCGTTGTGCTGTCGATGGCGGCGGAACAGGCGGCGAACGAAATCGCAGGGCTAGCGTGGCCGTGGTTCCGGGGCGCGATCGGTTGGGGTTGGTGATTCGTTCTTTCACGGTGAAAGGGCAGCCGCGGGCCTAGTCGTCCTCGCCCGTGAGCGCCTTCCACCAGCCGATGCTGGCATCCACGAAGCCGGGTGGATGTCCCTGCCCCAACGCCGCGAAGGCGGGCTCGCCCTCGGTGTGGACCGCAAGGACGGCGTCGGGCGGCAAAGCGCTCTTGGCGTAGAGGCCGAAGGCGCGTTTCTCCGGGATGCAGCCAAGCCCGCGGCCGAAGGTGGCGAGCACGGCTTCGCCGGCGGAATGGGCGTGGTTGGTCGCGGCGACGGGGACGAGGACCTCGTGGTCCGAGGAGCGCCGAGGGTCGCTACCTGGCCGAGCAGCGCGGGGTCCTTCATCCACATCGAGGCGCCCTCCCCGCCCCAGTGCGCCATCAGCGGCGCAACCCCGCCGTCGTTGATGGCGATGGGGTGCGACGTCATCCAGAACTTGTTCGATCGCGGCTCCTGCTGCTCGTGGAACGGACTCGCGGCAAACAGGGCTGCGGCCGTCTCGGCGGTGAACGCCCTCGCTTCGACCTGGGCGTCGAGCCGGGCGCGCAGGACCGAAAGGGTCGAGAGTTGAATCCCGTTCCGCCGCAGAAGGTCGACCTCGTGGTCCGTGAGCCGGGTGTAGTGCCAGGCGCGGATGGCCCTGCTGTTCATTTCTCGACCGAGGGTCTCTGCCAGGCGCTGATAGGCGCCGGCGTGGGCGTTCTGGGCGGTAGGGTCGAGTTGCCGCCAAGATCGTGGCTGAGGAAGATCTGGCGATCACGCGCCATGTAGGCGCGCACCAAGGCGCCGTTTTCGGAGAGCAGCGCGCTGAGCGCCGGGTCGAAGGTTTTGGCGTCCCATACATCGATCGGCTCGTGGGCCAAGGTCGCCTCTCTGGCCCGGTCAGCCCTGGGAAATCAGGCGGTGGGTTCCGCTTGCGGCTACGGCTGCGGCGAGTGGCGTCGCGCGGACGACCTTGCCCCTGGCGATCGGTCGCGGCTAGGGGCTCCGTGATCCGTGGGTGGACCCGTCGATCATCGTTTCATCTCCGATAGGGCGCGCTGCGGCAGTCGGTCCGGCGCGATCAATCACGTCAACCTAGGCCGGGCCGCTCTGGGCCAAAGCCGACCTCGCGGGCGAGGCGGCCGATCCGGACCCTCCGGCCTTCCGTCGCTACGCTTCGTGCAGGCCGGCTTCCAGCTCGGCCGGGCTTTGTCCCCTCGCTCCAGCCCGTCCTTCCAGGTCGCGTGATCGCGGCACGGACCGCGAGCCGCCAGGGCTTCTCCTGGCGGAAGATGGAGAAAGACGATGCTCAACCAAGTTCAACTCATCGGGTTCACCGGCGGCGAGGCCGAGATCCGCACCATCACTGGCGGCAAGAAGGTCGCCACCCTGTCGGTCGCCACCAACCGCTACACCAAGAAAGGCGGCGAGCGGAAAGACTACACCACCTGGCATCAGGTCGAGATTTGGAACCAGGCCACGGTGAACTGGCTGGCCACACGGGGCCTGCCGAAGGGCGCCAAGGTGTTCGTCCAGGGCGAAATCCGCAACGACCGCTACACCGACAACGGCGGCCAGGAACGCTTCTTCTCCAAGGTCGTGATCGCCAGTGCCCAGCACGAGCTGAAGTCGCTCGACCGGCCGGAGCAGAACGAGGCCCACGACGAGGACTGAGTTCCTCGGCCCGCCCGGCGACGCCCGGGCGGGCCATTCGTTTGTGGCATCCGTGGGTCGGTCGAATCCCCCTACCCTCCCCTGTCGAGGGTCGACCTGACTGGCGGGCGGTCTAGGTGGTCTAGACCCCCTAGAGTGTCTAGAGGAACGGGAGGTGCTAGAGGTCTAGCTCGCCCGGACCCCTAGACTCACTAGACATCTAGACCAACCGGAGTAGCCTGACCTCCGGACTGACGGAGCGCCGGCTTTCCGGCGCCCCGGAGGTCCGTCGTTCAGGAAGTCTTAACCCTCCGGAGGCCATGAACTCCGGACATCTAGGGTTCCGGATTCCATCAGCCCGCCAACGGAGTGTCCCCATGGCCCTGGTCCTTTTTGCGAATACGAAAGGCGGGAGCGGCAAGACGACCGCCGCGCTCGTGCTCGCCGGCGAACTCGCCAAGCACAAGGCCAAGGTCGTGCTGCTGGAGGGCGACCCGAACCGGCCGATCATGAACTGGGCGACCGCCCGCGGCATGACGGTGCTCGAAACCTCAAAACTGAGGATTTCCTCGGCCGTCGACGCCGCGAAGATGATCGAGGACGCCGCTGTCCTGGATTCGGACGGCGGGCGCCTGGCCGTCGTCCACGACGACGACCAGGACGGGGTGTTCGACTGGATCGAAGGCGCCGCGTCCTGGGCTCATTTCGTGATCGCCGACCCCGAAGGCAGCCCCAACGAGTGGCTGACCCAGGTCGCGTCGCAAGCCGACCTGGTAATCATTCCGTTCGCCCCCTCGGCGCTGGACGCCAAGCAGGTGTCACGGACCGTCGGCGTGCTGCAGAAGGTCGGCAAGCTATCCCGGCGCGAGGTGAATTACCGGATCCTCCTAACCCGCGCCGGCGCGGGCGCGGTCATGACCCGCGACGAGCGTGAAATCCGCCAAAGCCTTGAAAAGAACGGCCTTCCTCTGATGGCGACGACCCTTTGCGAACGCCCCGCCTACCGGGGCCTGTTCAAACTGGACGCCACCATCGGCGAGCTTCCGGAGGCCCGCATCAATGGCCTGGACAGCGCGCGCCGCAACGCCGCGCAGTACGTCTCCGAGGTCCTCGCGGTCCTCAAGGAAACCAAGATGAAACAGACGGAGGCGGCGTGATGGCCGGAGCTGCACGCGAGGAGGCCGACACCTTTGGCTTCGGCGCCATCGGCAAGGACGCCGAGATCGATCTGACCGCCTTCGAGCCAAAGCCGAGGGCGATCGACCGCGTGTCGGCTGACGCCGCCGCCGAAGTGGCTGAGGTCGCCGGTTTCACCAGTCGCAGGTCTGCTAAAGCCGACCGCAAGCCGCGCGGCCAGACCGCCGCCAAGGCCGCAACGGACAAGGGCGGCAAGGCCCGGGTCAATATCAACGACCTCCTTGGCATCGAGGACAAGTACCCGGCGACCCAGCGGGCCCAGCTGAACCTGCTGGCGCCGGTTCCCGTGGTGCTGCGCTGGCGCGAGTTGGTGGCCGCGTCTAAGGGCCGTCCGGCCTGGGCGGTCCTGGAACAGGCCATGGAGGCGCTCGAAGCCTCATCGGCGGCCGCCGGCGACGGCGGCCGGTCCTGATGGCCTCTGCGCCCGCACCGCTTGTTGTTGGGGGACTGCGGGGCGCGTGGACCGACCGGGCAGGGGAGGGGACATGACTGCCCCCAAGCCACGGGCCCAGTTCGACCTCTTTATCCCGCTGATGCGGGATCTGCCGCTGAAGGACCAGCGGGAGACCATGGAGCGGCCGTTCTTCAGCCTGCAGAAGCGCAAACGCCTGAAGCCGATCGAGTACCAGAGCCCCGACGGCGAGGTCCGGGTGAAGGTCGAGGCCGTGCCGGCCTATGGCATGGCCACGATCTGGGACGGCGACATCCTGATCTGGGCGGCGAGCGCTTTGAACCGGCTCCGGGAAGAAGGCCGCAATGACATCCCCCGCGAGCTCAAGACGACCGCTTATGACCTGCTGAGGTCCATCCAGCGGGATACCGGCGGCAAGGGCTATGTGGAGCTCAAGGCGGCGCTGGATCGCCTGGCGACGACGACGATCTTCACCTCGATACGCGCCAAGCGAGGGCGCGATAGCCGGTTCAGCTGGCTGGACGAGTGGAGCGTCGAGGTCGATCCCGTCACCGACAAGCCGATCGCGCTCAAGATCGTGCTGTCCAACTGGGTCTACGAGGGGATCATCAACGAGAAGTCGGTGCTCACCATGCATCCCGACTACTTCCAGCTCTCCGGGGGGCTGGAGCGGGCGCTCTACCGGATCGCCCGCAAGCACGCCGGCGACCAGGAGCAGGGGTGGACCTGCCGCGTGTCGCTGTTGCACGAAAAATCCGGGTCGGACAGCGCGCCGAAGGAATTCGGGCGGATGCTCCGCAAGATCGTCGAGAACAACGATCTGCCCGAATATGACCTGACCTTCACGACGGCCGGCGATCACTCGGCCGCGGTCCACTTCATCCGCCGCTCCGCGGCCGAACGGGCGGGAATTCGCGCGGAACTGGAAGCCGAGGCCGAAAAGAAGGCCCGCCGGACACGCGAGGATCTTCGCGCGGCGCAAATTGATGGGCGGGCCGAGCCCTTCGCCAGCCGTCGCGTGACCTCGGCCGAGGGCTAACGGTCTATCACACACCGCGACGGCGAAAACGACGCGGTTTCCGTGACTTGTCGCCGATTCGTCATCCGGGCTTGGATGGCCGAAGCACGGGGTATCGCCCACCCCAGAGTCTCGCGGCATCCCAAGGGTGGTTAATTTCCCCTTAATTTTCGGGTCCCGGAAGTGATTTTCCCGGACGGCGCGGGCCTGCCGGTGTCCCGCTGGCTCAGGAGCGCCCGTGAAAGCGGTCTGAGCGCCGAATCTCGGGGGATCACCCACCTTCGATGGCCCCCAAACCGTTCGGCCGGCCCCGGTTTCGGGGTTTCACACACCCGGCCCCGACCGTCGGGGTATCGCACACCACGGTCTGCGACCCGTCGACGGGGTTTCACACACCGGACTCACCGGCGCCAGCCTGTGGACAGCCTCGGGGGAACACCCACGAGACCTTCGGGGGATCACTCTCCCGACCCTCGGGGGAACAGACACTGTTTGACGGGGGAACGTCCCCTCGAGGGTCGGACAAGCTACGGGATTCGCAGCGTAATTTTCACCCTCCGGACCGCTTAACTGTCTTAACTTTCCCTACTAATTAAAGCTCTAACGGCGCAGCGGCGAGGGCGCGCCAGCCAATGGGCCTCAAGAGGGGCCCTTTGGCCGCCGCTCGTGGGTGAAAGACCAATTCAGCCAGGGGCCAAAGTTGCTATTTTGGCCCCTGATGGGCTAGGTTGCGCCCGCTCTCTGGAGGCGCCCGTGCCAGACTGGAAACACCGATGCAGCCCGCGGCCCTTCCGGCCGTCTGTCGTCGCCATCTTCGTGGCCGCCGCTGGTGTTTCGGCGCTGGCGACCGGTTCGCTGTTCGCCAGAGCGGGCCAGGGCCCGGCGTTGCTTCTGAACGGCTCGCCTAGTGAACCCCCAGGCCTCTACTTGCGCGCCCAGGGCCCGGCGCGGACGGGAGCGATCATCGCCTTTCGCGCGCCCGCCGCGGCGTTCCCCTATGCTGACCGACACATGCCCTATCTCCACCAGCGGCCGCTCCTGAAGGCGGTCGCCGCGGTCGCTGGCGACATGGTCTGTACGCACGGTGAAACCCTCGCCATCAACGGGATCACGCGCGCGACCATCCAGACTCGGGACCGAGAGGGAAGGGCGCTTCCCCATTGGTCCGGATGTCGTTCCCTGCGAGCGGACGAGTTGTTCGTCTTCTCCGCCCGCGTGCCCAATTCCTTCGACAGCCGCTACTACGGGCCAGTCAACCAGCGAGCCGTCCTGGGCGTGTATCGCCTCGTCGGAGATCTCTGATGGACGCCGCCGCCATCGCCGGTCTTTGCGCGCTGCTCACACGCGGCGAACCCGGACCGGCCTTGCCGCCGGGCGTGGTCTGTCCGCCTGCCGCCGCGGCGATCTTGAGCACGCCTGATCGCATCGACCTGCGCCCCTTGGTACAGGGTTCAGCCGCGCGCGACGCCATCGCCAGGGTGACCTATGCGGAAGCGGGCAACCAGGGCGACTCTGGTCTTGCGGCGGTCGTCTACACCATCCTCAACCGGCTGCAGGACGGTCGCTGGGGCGGCTCGGTCGACGTGGTGCTCAATGCGCCTTCGCAGTTCGAGCCAGTGATGCGCGCGGGCGGCGACTGGCGCGGTCTGCCGCCCGTCTCGGCCGCGGCGCAGGCCCGGATCGATACGATCCTGAACCTCGCCCTGGACGGCCGGTTGCCTGATCTCACCCATGGCGCGCGATATTTCCAGAACCCAGCGGTCGTGGCGGATCGCGCCCGGGCGGGACAGGTCGCGGCGGGCCTGGTGAATTTCGGCGGGGCCACTCCATCGGCGGTGATCGGGGCGCACAGTTTCTACGCCGAGACCGGGAGGGGAGGGCGGCGCGCACCCGCCGTTCGCGGCGTGGCGTCCTCCGGGGTTCGAGCGGGCGAAACGGTGATGTTCGTGAGCGCCAATCAACCCCTGCATCCTGACGACGGCGACCCATCGCCGGCGCCGACGACGGTACGTGCGGGCGATCCATCCCAGGCCCTGTTCGTGGGTCCGGACGGGCGGGTCAGCGCCCGTCAGCCGTGAGCTTGCGCCCGCCAGGTCTCATCGAGGTCGGCGTAGTCCGGATCGAGATCTGACGGCCTGAACGCCGCCTCTTCCGCCATCGCCGACTGGACCAGGGCGTCGAAGTCCGGAGCCGCCTGGCCCGCTGCAGCCAACGCCTCCTCGAGAGCGTCGCCGAGGTTTCCGCCGGGCCGCAAGGGCAGGGGGGCATCGCCCAGCAAATCCTTCAAGGTCAGGCGGTCGCGAAGGTCGCTCACCCGCCGATCCAGGATGTCGAGGGTGGAGGTCAGCAGCTCCCGATCGCCGGCCTGGACAGCCTCGATCAGCTCGGCCAACACCGCGCCGCCGAGAATGATCTTGCCGCGGGTTTCACGCTTGCGGCGGTTGATCGACCACAGGGCCTCAAGCCGCTCGACCCGGGCTTTCAGGACCGCGAAGCGTTCGGCGTCGTCGGTGATTTCATCCAGGGGCCGGCTGTGTCGTCGCCCATGGATTCCGGCCTGGCCCCTGTCCCTGAGCGCGGTTTCCAACTCATCGTAGCGGGCGCGGAGATCGGCCTCGGTGTCGCCCTGCTTTCGGGCTTTTCGCTCATCGGCGCGGGTCTCCCAGAGGTCCCGGCGGCGTTCTCTTTGCGCTTCGGTGCGGGGCCGGTACTTTGACGGTCTGGCATTGCGACGGCGTTTGTCGGCCATGTCTCATGCTTCTGCCTAAAAGGCCAATCTCGGCCCCTCATGTGCTTTTCCTATCATTATAGCTCTTGATGGTCCATTGTGATGGTTGAGGCAGATTGAGGACAATGGCGCATATACCAGTCACTTGGGCTACGCCCCGTGACTGAGCGGTCAGGCGGCGCCCGACACCCTCAATCCACGCCTCGGTCAGGACCTCCTCGCGGATGGGCCAAGGGCTCTGCCCTTAGCGATCCCAGCGGCCGGAGGCCGAAGGTTGGAGAGCGAGCAGGGCATGGCGTCGTTCCTGTGCCAGGTACAGACCATTCAGCGGAGCGAGGGTCGCTCGGCGGTGGCGGCGGCCGCCTACCGCGCGGGGGACCGCCTCGTCGACGAGCGGCTGGCGATGGAGTTCGACTTCGCCGCCAAGGCCGGTGTGGAGTGCACCGAGGTCCTGGCGCCGGAAGGCGCGCCAGCCGCCTATCTGGACCGTCAGACGCTCTGGAACGCGGCGGAGAAGGCCGAACTTCGCAAGGACGGCGTGCCTGCCCGGGAGATCCTGCTGGCGCTGCCGCACGAGCTCGATTTCGACCAGCGCCGGGACCTCGTGCGGGCGTTTGTCGCCGAGCATCTGACGGGCCAGGGCATGGTCGCGGATGTCGCCATGCACCGGCCTGGCGTCGAGGGCGACCAGCGCAATTTCCACGCTCACATCCTGGTCACAACCCGTCGCCTGACACCGGAGGGATTTGGGCCAAAGGACATGGCCTGGCGCAGCCCGCAGCAGCTCCGCGCCTGGCGCGAAGGATGGGCCAACATCCAGAACGAACACCTGCGCCGGCACCTCGGTCCAGACGCGCCGCAGGTCAGCCATCTGAGCTTGGCCGAGCAGGGTTTGGACCGCACGCCGACCGAACATCTGGGACCCGCCGCGACCGCACTGGAGCGCCGGGAACGACGGACTGACCGGGGCGACCGGAACCGGGACGTGCGGGCCAGGAACGACACGGCCACACGCCATCGTCGCGACTATGCCGACACCGCCGACCGCCTGGCGGCCGCGGCGCCAAAGGTCGAGGCGCCGATCGATAAGCTGGTGGCCGAGGCGGCTCGGGTGCGGGCCGGGTTGATCGCCGAACGGGACGGCTGGGAACGTGAGCGCCAGGCGCTGTCCGGGCCGCGGATAGCCAGCGGCCGGCAGATCGAGCGGGAGCTTTTGGGCGAAGATGTCGCCGCACGGGCGCGAGCGCGGCTCAAGCTCAAGGCCGTCGAGCAGCGCGTGAAAAAGGTGCGCGGCCAGCGGCTCCAGCTGGTCGCCTGGATCCGCAATCCGGCCCGGATGATCTGGGCCAAGCACGCGGAGCTGAACGCGTTGGCGCGGGCCCGGGCGGAGGTGCGCCGGACCGAGCTGCGTTACGACATCCGCCAGGCTTGGCTACGGTCCGCGCCCGGCCATGCCCTGGTCGCCGCACGCCGCCAGCCGGGTCTCGACCAGGCGGCCGACTCGGCCCGGCAGCGGCGCACCCTGGTGCGCAAGATCAAGCGCATGGACCGGCGCATCGAAGCCGCCACCCAGACCTACGATGCGCTGCGCGTGGCTCAGGAATTGGGCCGGCGGCAGCTGCGCGTGCCCAGCCGCTCGCCCGATCCCACGCGGTTCATTCGCGATGTCGGCGCGCCGGCGCGCGAGGCGGTGCTGCGCTACCCCGCCCAGGCTCGCCAGCAGGCCATCGAGCGCCTCAACCGCGGCGTGGGCCGCACCATCGTCCGCAGCCTCTTCCCTGGCCGCTAGGAGCCCCGCATGACCCTCAGTCCCCGTGCCCGCCTGATCCTGCCCTTCATGGTGCTGGCGATCGTGGCGGGCCTCGCCACGGCCACCCAGGAGGTCGCGGCGACCTTCCACTATCCCCACGAGTTTGGCGGTGGCCTGGTCGACGTCGGACAGGTGCGGCTCTACGCGCCCTGGGCGATCGTGGCCTGGTACGGGCGCTATGCCGCCCAGTATGTCCACGCCTTCGACGCGGCGGCCCTGTGGGGCCTGGGCGTGGGTTTCGTCCCCATCATGATCGCCATCCGGCTGGCCCGCCGTTTCCGCCGCGATCCGCCGGCGTTCGGGCTGGATGCCTGGGCGCAGACGAGTGACGTGAAGCGGGCCAAACTGATCGATCCGAAGGGCGAGATCCGCGGCCGGGTGCTCGGGCGATACGGCGGCCGCTTCCTCACCTACAGCGGGGTCGAGCACGCGATCATCGTGGGCGCCTCGCGCAGCGGGAAGGGGGCGGGCCATGTCGTCCCGACCCTGGTCGCGTGGCCGCAGAGCGTGTTCGTCTACGACCGCAAGGGCGAGCTCTGGCACATCACCGCCGACCATCGGAAGACGTTCAGCCACGTCTTCTACTTCGCGCCGACCGACCCGAACACCGTGCGGTGGAACCCGCTGTTCGAGGTCCGCAAAGGCGTGATGGAGATCGCCGACATCCAGAACGTGGTCGGCATCCTGGTCGACCCGCTCGGCCGCAAGGCGGGCGACCTCAACTTCTGGGACCAGAGCGCCACGGACTTCTTCACTGCCGTGATCCTGCACGTCCTCTACAGCGAGGCGGATGAACGCAAGAACCTGGCCCAGGTGCGCCGGCTCCTGATCAACATCGACTCGACGCTGCAGGCGATGATGAAGACCGAACACCGTCTTCGGCCGGACTTCCATGCGCCGGACGGGCTGGCGCGCGATCCTCGCGGCGAGCCGATCCCGGAGGTTCATCCCGAGGTGCTCCTGGGCGCCCGATCGCTGGACAGCATGGACGAGCGGGTGAAGTCGAGCGTGCTGGCGACCTGCAAATCCTCGCTCAATCTGTGGGCCGACCCCCTGGTGGAATACGCCACCAGCTGGTCGGATTTCGCGATCGGGGACCTTGTGTGCTCGGAAGCGCCGGTCAGCTTCTACATCATCACCCCGCAGGCCCACGCCGACCGCCTGGCCATGCTCGTGCGGGTGTTCACCCGCCAGACCATCAACAGCCTGATGGAGAGCGAGCACCATGACAGCCGGCGGCGGCGCAAGCGGCACCGGCTGCTGCTCCTGCTCGACGAATTCCCCAAGCTCGGCAGCCTGCCGTTCCTGGAAAACGCCATGGGCGAGATGGCCGGCTACGGCATCACCGCCCACCTGATCTGCCAGAGCTTCAACGACGTGTTCTCGAAGTACGGCGACAAGACCCCGCTGTTCGACAACATGCACATCACCGCCGCCTTCGCGACCTCGGAGCCGACCAGCATCGAGAAGGTCACCCGCCGCGCCGGCAAGGCCCTGGAGCTGCGCGACAGTTTCAGCGATCCGCGCAGCCTTTTCAGCCGGGCGCACCGCTCGACCTCACAGTCCGAGCAGCAGCGCTACATCCTCTCGGAGGAGGATGTTCGCGGGCTCGATGATCGCAAGCAGTTCCTGTTCGTCAACAACTGCAAGCCGATCCGGGCGGACAAGATCCGCTATTATGAGGAGCCCTTCTTCCGGGCGCGGACCAGCGACTATTTCCACGGGGCGACGGCGGCCTACGAACAGAAGCCGGGCAAGGCGGACCTGCCAGGAACCCCGCACAACGACTGGAAAGGCGTGCAGGCGGCCGGCGCCGCGCCGCCGCCGTTCGAGGGTGTGGCCGCGCCCCGCCGATCCGACTCCGATACCCCGCCGGTGATCGACGCCGGCCACTTCATGACGGCGACGTCGGTGCATCACCATCGCGCCGATCTCGACGACGGCCTGGCCTAGGGAGGGCGGGATGGCTCAACACAATTCCGTCGTCGCAGACCGCAAGGTCGCCGCGCTACGTCAGGCCATGGGACCTGTGATCGCCGCAGCCCTGGCCGAGAAGCTTGTGGTCGAGGTGATGGTCAACCCGGACGGCAAGATCTGGGTCGACCGGATCGGGGAGGGGCGGTCCTTCACCGGCGAGCGCCTGGCGCCGGCGGACGCCGACCGCATCCTGCGCCTCCTGGCTGACCATGTGGGCGAGGTGGTGACCAAGGACCGGCCCCGGATCAGCGCCACCCTGCCGGAGACCGGCGAGCGCTTCCAGGGCGCCTTCATGCCGATCGTGTCGAGCCCGGCCTTCGCCATCCGCAAACGGCCGGAGGTGGTGTTCACCCTCGACGACTATGTCGAGCGTGGAATCCTTGACCCGGCGATGGCGGCGGTCCTGCGGGAGGCGGCTGTATCGCGGCAGAATCTGCTGATCGCCGGCGGGACGGGGTCGGGCAAGACAACCCTCGCCAACGCCATCCTGGCCGAGCCCGCGTTCGCGGCGGACCGCGTGGTGCTGATCGAGGACACCGCCGAGCTGCAGTGCGCGGCGGCGGACAAGGTGGCGATGTTGACCAAGCGCACCGATCCGCCGGTGACGATGACGGACCTGGTCCGTGACACCCTTCGGCTACGGCCCGACCGGATCATCATCGGGGAGGTGCGTGATGGTTCGGCCCTGGACCTGCTGAAGGCCTGGAATACAGGGCATCCGGGCGGGCTGGCCACGATCCACGCCAATAGCGCGGCCGAGGCCCTGACTCGTCTGGAGGACCTGATCGGCGAGGTGACGCAGCGGGTTCCCTACCGCGCCATCGCCCAGGCCATCAATGTGGTGGTGTTCATCGAGCGGACGGCCACCGGCCGTCGCATACGTTCGGTCATGCGCGTGCTGGGGCGCGACGGCGACAACTACCGCCTCGAACAGGTCTGACGGGGCGCCCTCGATCCTTGGAACTGGGGTCTCTGCGGCGTTGCACGATTAAACTGTTCTCTATAGAGAGTGGTTTTATTGGAGACGGAAGTGCCCCCGTTCCTTGATGGGCGGACGGGAACTTCTGGCTTGGAATCTTCGACATCTTAGGACGGCTCGCGGGCTGTCCCAGGAACGGCTTGCCGTCGATGCGGGTGTAGCCAGAGGGTGGTTGAGCCAACTTGAGCGCCAGAAGGGCAATACGTCGCTGGACCTGCTCGACCGCCTCGCCGCGGCGCTCGAGGTGCCGTTGGCGGCCTTGCTCACCGTGCCGGAAGAGGGGGCTGCTCCGCCCCAGCCGCTTCCGAACGGGCGCAAGCTGGGAGACCGCAAGGCCCGTTGAGGACGTAGGCGAGCTGCAGGTCCGCCGTGGTTGATCCGACCCCAGGGGAACTGATGCGGGCCCAGGGCCAGCTCGTGGCGTTCCTGGCCAGCCTGCTGCAGCGGCGCGGTGTCCTGAAGGTCGAGGAATTCGCCCAGCTGCTGCAGGTTTTCGCTGACGCTGTCGCCGAGACGGAGCCGGGAGAGGGCGAGGTCCTCGCCCATTGGGCCTCGGCCGTGCGGGATATGGTCCCGCACTGAGGGGTAGGCCTTCGCTACCGCGATCCGCGACCTTTCCGTGTGTCGGGTTTTTGCATATCTGTGGCGCCGGGTTCTTGCGGGGAGGCGATCATGCGGAAGTCGAGGACTCTGAAGCAGAAGATCGAATACCGCATGGCCCGCCGGCCGAGTGACGACGTGTTCCTTCCACGCGAGTTCACCGATCTCTCCGGTGAGGACCAGGTCCTGCGCGCCCTGCGCACGCTGGTGAAGGAAGGCCGGCTGATGCGCCTCGGTTACGGCGTCTACGCCCGGGCCATGCGGTCGCGGCTGTCGGGCCGGCCCATGGTCGATAGCTCCAATGGCTTTTCTAGCGCCGCGCTCCAGGCCTTGACCAAACTGGGCGTCCCCTGGGAGCCCAGCGACAGCGTGCGCGCCTACAATGAAGGCCGGTCCACCCAGATCCCGGTCAATCCGGCGGTCAAGGTGAAGGGCCGGTTCCGGCGGCGTCTTGCGGACGGCCGGACGGAGTTGCGGCTTGAACGCTAAGCCGGCGCGCCGAGCGCCCCTGGACGCCCTGGTATGCCTCGGCCCTCCGTCTCCGAGTGTCGCCGTCGCCGACCTCGCAATCTCGGCCCGCGGCACCAGCCCAGGCGCCATTGCAGATTAGTCAGCGCGGGCTTATTATTCTCCTTCAGGAGAACGATTAGATGGCCGACGCAGCCCGCCTCTACACCCCCGCCGAAGCCGGCGCCGTCAGCGGATTGAAGCTGAAGGCCGTCCATAACGCCATCGACAAGCGCATCGTCGAGCCGGTGGCGAAGACGCGCGTGTCGCCCGTCGGCAAGGTCAACCGCGTCGCGCCTCGCTTCCTGACCGGCGAGGACCTGGTGCGCCTGCGCGTCTGGCGCGGGGTCGGAGACACCTTGTCGGCCGAGCGGCGCCAACGCCTGTTCGTGGCGATCGCCGCCAAGCCCACGGCCAAGACGGTGAAGGCCGACGAGCTGCTGATCGTCGACGTCGGGGAAGCCCGCAAGCAAGTTGACCGCGGCGTGCGCGACCTAGAGGCCGCGGAGGCGGTTGTCGCCAAGGACAAGGCCACGCTTGGCGGAGAGCCAGTGTTCAAGGGCACGCGCATCCCCGTCTATGGCATCGCGGCGATGCTGGAAGCGGGCGCGACCGCCGAAGAGCTGCTCTCGGGCTACCCCAAGCTCACGGAGCGGCTGCTTGAGCTCGCCCGCATCTGGGCCGCCGCCCATCCGCGGCGCGGGCGGCCGAAGTCGTTGAGCGACCTTGGCTTTACGATGAAGAGCACCCGGCGCGTTACCCGCAAGAGCGATCCCTTGGCGGGCCGGGGCAAGCCGACGGCGTCGGCGGCCGGGTGAATTTCCTGATCGACGAGTGCTTGCACACCTCCTTGGTGGAGGTCGCGATCGAGCGCGGCCATGAGGCGACGCACGTCAACTACCGCGGCCTTAGCGGGGTGCAAGACTGGAACCTGATGGCGCCGATCCAGGAGGGCGACTTCACCTTCGTCACCAACAACGCGAAGGATTTCCGGCGCCTCTACGCCCAGCAGGAGATCCACGCTGGCCTCGTGATCTTGATCCCCAACGTCCGACCCGCAGAGCAGCGCGAGCTGTTCGATGCCGCCCTGGACGAATTGGCCGAGGCGCCGGGGCTAATCAACGAGGCCTTGGAGGTCGGGCTTGTCGACGGCGACATCCAGATCTCGCGCTACGAGCTTCCGGGCGGCGGCGTCTGAACGCCGAAAGGTCATTCTGAGCCTTCAGCCCCCGCGCCGGCTCATTTCTTGAGTGGTCGCGTCGTGACGATACGTCTTGAGTAGTTGGCAAAATTCCGGGTGCGCGCCTTCAGCACGTCGAGATATTCCAGAGCCTCTTTCGGGTAGTGCGCGATCACCGTGAAGGTGCCGTTCGAATGCCGTTCGGCGAGGGTCAGCCCCAAGCCGGGATGATCTTCCTTGCAACCGGCAAGGAAGTCAGCGCGCGCCTTATCCAGGCCCAAAACGCCCGCATCCATCCGATCCTTCACCATGGCCCGGAACGTTTCGTGGACAGCCCCTAAGCCCTCAAGGTAGTCGCGGGCCAAGGGCTTTAGATCGACACTGTCGCCCAGCGCCTTGAGCTCCGCGAGTGTCGCCTTCTTGAACTTGCCGTCGGCTTCCAGTTCGCCGACCAGCAAGTTCAAGGCGACGTTGTACTCAAGTTCCTTGTCGGGGGAGTTTTGGTTCAGCCACTGCGAGCCGTGAGTGAACCCTTGCAGCGGAAGGCCTCTGTGCTGAGTGTAGTTTCTCAGGGCTTCCATCACGCGGTAGCCGAGCCGCCCGTCGTACTGTGCTGCGATTGCCGTTTTCAGCTCAGCTTCTTTGCCGGCGTCGCCCGGGAAGAACACCTTTACGTGGTGCATGATCTGATCGACGTAGAGCCGCGCCGCCGTCAGCACGTTGATGACACGCCGGTTGAACGCCTGCTTGTCCTCGAACATTTCCCTCGCACTGTGGTCGGCGTAGTAGGCCTGCACGAGACTCCTGCGGGCCATTTCTTCCTCCAGTTCAAGGAAGTTCGCGACCAGGATGTCGAACTTCTGTTCGACCTGGACGAGCTCGTAGATGTCCTCAATGGCGCCGCGGACGAGCGTTGCATCTTCGGCTGACAAGGGCAGAAAGTGTTTTGCGCCAATGACGCGACGCCATAGGCCAACTTCGGATGTGGTCGCGGCAACCATGGCAATCTCCAGTGTGATCGACGCGGCGCGAGATCGACAGTCTCCTAAGTGGCCTGGGATGGCGGGACTTCAAACCCATCAATGAAAATCGCGCGTCTTCTGCCTGATGGCCGGCGTCCGCTCGGGTGCGCCTCCCCGCGGGTCGGGCGCCGACGGTCCACGGTGGAATTCATCGCCGCGGCCGTGGGGAAGCGGGAAGGGAGCTTCGCGTCCGCCGACGCTGGCGAGCTCGGCCGACAGATCGATGAGCTTGTAGGCGACCACATGGACGACGTCGCCCTCGCGCTGGATACGGCCGACGACGCCTAGCATCGAACTCGTCAGCACGGTGCGTCGGTGCTTTTCGTAGACCTGCTCCCACACCACGAGGTTGGCCACGCCGGTCTCGTCTTCGAGGGTGATGAAGGTGACGTTCTTCGCCGATCCGGGCTTCTGGCGGACCAGCACCAAGCCGGCGACCTTGCAGCTCTGGAAATCTCTGCCGGCGCTGGCGGCGGCGCAGGTCATGAACTTCTGGCGCGCCAGGTCCTGGCGCAGGAAGGTGACCGGGTGCTCGCGCAGGGTCAGGCCGGTGTGACCATAGTCCTCCACCACTTCCCGGCCCGCCTTCATGGGCTTCAGCGCGACCTCGGGCTCATCGACCTCGGGCACGATCACCTGTTCGCGCGCCGAGGCGGCGGCGAAGAGGGGCAGGGGCTCGTCGCGCAGCGCCTTGATGGCCCAGAGCGCTTCGCGCCGGGCCAGGCCCATCGACGGCCGGAAACCGTCGGCCTCGGCGATCTTGACCAGGCTGGCAGCCGGCACGCCGGCGCGGCGCCAGAGGTCGTCAACAGAGGCGAAGGGGCGGTCGGCCCGGGCGGCGAGAATGGCGGCGGCGTCAACATTGGCCAGGCCGCGCACTTGGCGCAGGCCCAGCCGCATCGCGAACCGATCAGGGTGACGGGTGGGCTCCAAGGTGCAGTCCCAGCGCGAGGCGTTGACGCAGACGGGGCTGACCTCGACGCCATGGTCGCGGGCGTCGCGGACGATCTGGGCCGGGGCGTAGAAACCCATCGGCTGGGCGTTGAGCAGGGCGGCGCAGAAGACGTCGGGGTGATGGCATTTCAGCCAGGAGGAGGCGTAGGCGATCAGGGCGAAGCTGGCCGCGTGGCTTTCGGGGAAGCCATAGGAGCCAAAGCCCTCCAGCTGGCTGAAGGTCTTCTCGGCGAATTCCTGGTCGTAGCCGCGGGCGACCATGCCGCCGATTAGCTTGTCCCTGAAATGGCTGACCCCGCCGGTGTGCTTGAAGGTCGCCATGGCGCGGCGCAGTTGATCGGCCTCGCCGGCGGTGAAGCCGGCGCATTCGATGGCCACCCGCATGGCTTGCTCCTGGAAGAGCGGCACGCCCAGGGTCTTGCCCAGCACCTTTTCCAGCTCGGGCTTGGGGAAGACCACTGGCTCCTTGCCCTCGCGCCGGCGCAGGTAGGGGTGGACCATGTCGCCCTGGATCGGGCCCGGGCGAACGATCGCCACCTCTATGACCAGGTCGTAGAAGGTCCTGGGCTTGATGCGGGGCAGCATGGCCATCTGGGCCCGGGACTCGATCTGGAAGACCCCGAGGGTGTCCGCCTTGCGGATCATCGCGTAGCTGCGTGGATCCTCGGCGGGGATGGTGGCGAGGTCCAGGTCGATTCCCTTGTGGACCTTCAGCAGGTCCAGACCGCGCTTCATGCAGCTCATCATGCCGAGCGCCAGGCAGTCGACCTTCATGAATTTCAGGGCGTCGATGTCGTCCTTGTCCCACTCGATCACCTGGCGGTCCTTCATCGCCGCGGGCTCGATCGGCACCAGCTCGTCCAGCCGGTCGCGGGTCAGGACGAAGCCGCCTGGGTGTTGCGAGAGATGGCGCGGCGCGCCCATCAGCTGGCGGGCGAGGTCGAGGGTCAGGCGCAAGCGACGGTCGCCGAGGTTGAGGTTCAGCTCCTCGGCGTGCTTGGGCTGGACGCCCTCCGACCAGCCCCAGGTCTGGGACGACAGCATCTTGGTCAGGTCCTCGGGCAGGCCGAGGGCCTTGCCCACGTCGCGGATCGCCCCACGGGTCCGGTATCGCACGACGGTGGAGCAGAGGGCGGAGTGGTCGCGGCCGTAGGTCTCGTAGACCCACTGCATGACGATCTCGCGCCGCTCGTGCTCGAAGTCGACATCGATGTCCGGCGGCTCACGCCGCTCCTCGGAGACGAAGCGCTCGAACAGCAGGTCGTTGCGCTCGGGATCGATGGAGGTGATGCCCAGCACGTAGCAGACCGCGGAATTGGCAGCCGAGCCGCGGCCCTGGCAGAGGATGTCCTGGCTGCGGGCGAAGCGGACGATGGAGTTCACGGTCAGGAAGTAGGGGGCGTATTCCAGGGTCTGGATCAGTCCCAACTCGTGGCGCAGGATCGCCTTGACCTTGTCGGGCACGCCTTCGGGATAGCGGCGCTCGGCGCCTTCCCAGGTCAGGGCCTCGAGGGTCGCCTGAGGGGTCATGCCCGGCGTCGAGACCTCGTCGGGGTACTGGTACTTCAGCTCCTCCAGCGAAAAGCGGCAGCGCTCGGCGATCTCCAGGGTCCGCGCCAGCGCCTCCGGATATCTGGCGAAGAGGCGGTGCATTTCCTCGCCCGGCTTCAGGTGCCGGTCCGCGTGGCGCTCGCGCCGGAAGCCCAGCTCGTCGATGGTGCAGCCGTGGCGGACGCAGGTGACGACGTCCTGCAGCAGGCGACGCTCAGGATGATGGAACAGCACGTCGTTGGTGACGACGGTTAGGACGCCAGCCTGGGCCGCGAGGTTGGACAGCTCATGCAGCCTCATCGCATCGCCGGGGCGCCGGCGCAGGTTGAGCGCCAGAAAGGCGCCGGCGGTGAAGGTGGCTTTCAGGCGTCGCAGGCGTTGGGCGCAGGCTTCGTCGGCCTGGTCGGGGACCAGGACCGCGATCAGGTCCTCGGCAAAGTCCGGCAGGTCTAGCCAGTCTAGACTGCATTTGGCCTTGCCTGCTCGGCGCTTGCCCAGCGACAGCAGGCGGCAGAGCCGGGCGTAGGCGGGTCGGTCGGTCGGATAGACCAGCACGCCGGATCCATCGACCAGGTCGAGCCGGCAGCCGACGATCAGGCGGACCCCGGCGAGCTTGGCCGCTTCGTGGGCGCGAACGATGCCGGCGACCGAGTTGCGGTCGACGATGGCCAGGGCCTCGATCCCGATGAGGGCGGCCTGGCTGAACAGGTCCTCGCAGGACGAGGCGCCGCGCAGGAACGAAAAATGCGAGGTCGCCTGCAGCTCGACATACCGAGCGGCTGGGGCGCGGCCGTTCATCCGAACAGCCCGTGCAGGAACCAGGTGAGGTCGCCGGTGGCCGCCTGCTCGCCATCGCCGCGGCGGAAGACCCAGAACCGTTCGCCGGCGTCGTCCTCGAGCTGGAAGTAGTCGCGCACGGCGTCGACCTCTCCGTCGCGCCGCCACCACTCGCCGAAGATCCGTTCGGGCCCGTCTGCGCGCTTCACCCGGCGGCGCACGCCGCGCCAGGTGAAGGCGGTGGGCGGCTGGTCGGGCAGGAGGGCCAGGGTTTCGATCCGCTCGGGGCGGAGCAGAAGCCGGGCCGGCCTGGGCCAATGGGCGGGCCAGGTCTCGCCGGTCGGCGCCGCGGTTGGTTCAATCCTGCGGACCGAGCGCTCGGGCACATCGCTCTGGGCCGGGGTCGCGCGATAGAGCCGTCCTGGGCCCAGGCGGTTGGCGAGGGTGTCGACGAGGTCGGAGACGTCCGGCGTCGGCGCTTCCGTCAGGTCGGTGGCGACGGGTTTCCACGTCAAGGGCTCCGCCATCGGGGCCGCCAGCACCATGGTCTCGACGCCGAAGCCCGGATCGACGGTCTCCAGCTTGTCGCAGAGCAGACGGGTCAGGCGCTTGATGTCCCGGACCGGCTTGGCGAGGCCGACACGGACCACCTCGATGCGGTTGTCTACACGGTGGAATCGGAGATCCAGCGTCCGGGCGCCGAGGCCCTTGGCCTCGAGCGCCGCGCACAGGGCATCGACCAGCTTGAGGGTGTACCGGGCCAGGGTCTCGGGCGCGCCGATCGGCTCGGCGAACATCTGCCGCACCTGGATGAGCTCGGGCGCCTCGACCGGTTCGATCGGTTCGGCGGTGCGGCCATAGGCCTGGTCGAGGCGGCGGGTCAGTTCGGACCCGAACCGCAGCGCCAGAGGCGCGCGGGGTTTGGCCTCGATCTCGCCGACGGTGTCGATGCCCATCTTGCCCAGGGCGTCGGCCATGCCGTCGGGCAGACGCAGGGCCCAGGTTGGGAGATGGGCGATGGCGCGGCCGCTCTGGTCGGAGGGCACGATCGTCGCCGGCGCGTTAATGAACCGCGCCAGGGCGTGGGCCGCGCCCCAGGTCCCGGCCATGGCGGCGCGGGCGGCGAAGCCGGCGCCGGCCAGCCGGGCGACCATGTCGGCGAGCAGGGCCTCCTCGCCGCCAAACAGGTGCGCCGCCCCGCTGGCGTCGATCACCAGACCGGCAGGCGGATCGGCTGCGACAATCGGCGCGTAGAGCTTCAGCGCCCAAAGGGCCAAGCGATCCAGGGCTTCGGTGTCGCCGTCGGGGTCGGCGTCGTGGACGACCAGCTCCGCGCACAGCGCGCGAGCCTGGGTCGCCGCCATGCCGGGAAAGAGCCTGAGCGCCTGCGCGGCGGCGTCGGCCGCGAGCACCAGCCGTTTGCGGCCCGAGCGGCCGATCATGACGACCGGGACGTCAGCCGGCGGCGCGGCTTTGCCAAGGCGGCGCCGCAAGCGATCGGTCGGCCAGGTCGGCAGGTAGAGCGAGACGACCCGTCTCATCGCAGGCTTCCAATTCAAAATCCGCGCATTCGCCCGCCTTGCAGCGGATGAGTTCGATGAACCATCGGGGTCGGCCGACGCCGGCGGCCGGGAGCGGGGACGAGGGCAGGGCGGTGACGCGCCATCGCGTGGTCGCCGCCGTTGGCTGGCCGAAGTCGGCCGCCTCGGCTTGGCGTCGCCAGCGGCGGACCGCGATCCCCATCGTGCCCGACCCCTCGGCGGCGAGCTGCAGGCGCCGCGAGGCGGTCATGGAGAGCCGCGCAACCTCGCCAACCACAGCGCCGAGTCCGCCGTGCCGAAGCCCTTCCTCGAAACAGGCCAGCACGGTCTTCTCATCATCGGCCTCGACGTAGATGACCCGGTCGGCGGCCAGCCCCGCCTGAGCCAGCGACGGCGCGAACAGGTCCTTTCGGGTGACGCACCAGAGCACCTGGCCGCGTGTCCGCGCCGCGATGCCGGCGGCGAACAGCGCCGCGGCCGTGCCGTCGATGGCCCCATTGCCGCCGCCAGCAACCTCGTGGAGCGCGCCGAGCGCCAGGCCGCCGTGGGGAAGGTGGTGGTCGAGGACCTCCAGGCCGAACGGCAGGAACCCCGTAGGCGCACGGCCGCCGGCCTCGATCTTCTCGATCGCGGCGCGCAGAGCGTCGAAGGCGCGAGGGGACGGCGCGATGGGCATGGACTCCAAAACAGGACAGCAGTAATCATGTTCCCTATTCGTTCCGCTTGAGAACGAAAAGAGTCAAGAGGCCTTCGCTTTTCACCCGGCGGCCCGCGGCCCATATCCACAGACGAAGCTCCGATGTCTGAAACCCAATCCCCCTCCACCTTGCAGCGGCCAGACGAGAAGCTGATCAGCCGTTTCGGCCTGTGGCAGGTGAAAGACCACACCATCCGCACCTACCTGGAGAAGGGCTTTTCGCTCGGAATCTGCTGTCGCAACTGTCCGCGCACGATCGAGTGGACGCCGCCCGAACTCCTGCGGCGGTTCGAGGATCGGCTGGATCTGCCCTCAAGGTGCTGGTGCCCCGCCTGTCCTGCACGGGCGAGGAGGGCTGCGGGTCGCATGACATTGCGGTTTTCCCGCATCTCTACGACGGGACCTGGAGCTGGCCGCCGCAGGGGTAAAGCCGGGACCCCGATCAACCGGGGATGGTCTCATCCTGGCGAACACCGGTCGCAACGATCTTCAAGGTCCCGTCCGGCAAGGGCCGTTGGAGGTGTTTCACCTCCTCCCACGGCGCGCCGCTCATCCAGAGGTCGCGGTCGGCTTCCGTCGTCAAGATCACCGGCATAGCCTTGGAGTGATAGGTCCGCACCGGCTCGGCCGAGTCCGTGGTCAGGAAGCCGTAGGCCTCGATCTCCTCCCACCCCTTGCTCTTCATCCGCACGCAGGCATGCGGCGTCCAGACCCCGGCGAAGAAGGCCAGGGGCCGGCTGTCGTCGAGGGCGAACCAGATGTTCTTGCGGGTGCGTTCGTGGTCCTGGTCGGGTTCGGCGAACGACGTGAAGGGCACCAGGCAGCGGCTGGCTGGGCCAAGCCACGGCCGCCAATGCGCGTTGGTGTTCCCCTGGGCGTTTGTCGTGTTGCGGACGTTGGTCGTGCCTTTATCGGGCTCCATTTTCAGCAGCTCGGCGAAGTCAAACTCGGTGCCCTTGGCCCGGAGCTTGTCGGCCCGCTCGGTCGCAGCCTTGAACAGGGCCTGTTTTGACGTAGGCATGCCCCAGCGCAGGTTGCGCATTTCACGCGACCCGTCCTCGGTCGTGACGATGACCGGCGCCGGATAGTCCGGGTAGACGCCCGGCATTGGCGGCTGGTTGTTGTTGCGGTCGGTCATGGCCCTGGCCAAGCGAGCGACCTCGGCGCGGGCTTCCATGATGGCGTAAAGATTACACATCGCCCCGTCTCTACTGCCGAAGCGTTCGATCGTTGGCGAACGCCTTGTGGTCCAGGAGCTCCGCCAACTCATCGGCGTCCTGGATGTCAAGACCGGTCTGAGGAACGTCGCTGATCACAACGGGTTCGCCGGTGAAGAGGTCGAACACTGTCCACCCCTCCCGATCTTCACGGATATCGTATCGCTGGGGCATGGTCCGCAGTCCTATCGGCCTCCGCGCATCTAAGGATCACGTCGGGCGGGGGTCAACGTCGCCGGCCCGCCAATGTCGTCGGGCGGCGGGGGTCGCAGACGATTGGCCGAACGTCACTAGTTCTGTTTCTGTTCTAAATTAGCTATGCTCCCGTCCATGGGCGAAGCGGTTCGCAAAATCATCCACGTCGACATGGACGCCTTCTATGCGTCGGTCGAACAGCGGGACAATCCTGACCTGCGGGGACGGCCGGTGGCCGTCGGGCATGGCGCGCGCCGCGGGGTGGTGGCGGCCGCCAGCTACGAGGCGCGGCAGTTTGGGGTTCGCTCGGCGCTGCCGTCCGTCACGGCGATGCGCAAATGTCCGGAGCTGGTCTTCGTACCTCCGCGGTTCGACGTTTATCGGTCGGTCTCCCGGCAGATCCACGCCATCTTCGCGGAGTTCACCGAGCTGATCGAACCGCTGGCGCTGGACGAAGCCTATCTCGACGTTACCGCCAACAAGGCGGGCCTGCAGACCGCATGGCTGACCGCCAAGGCGATCCGGGCGCGGATCCTGAACGAGACCGGCCTGACCGCGTCGGCCGGCATCTCTTACAACAAGTTTCTGGCCAAGCTGGCGTCCGGCCAGCGCAAGCCCAACGGCCAGTTCGCCATCATGCCGGAGGAGGGCGCCGCCTTTGTCGAGGCCCTGCCGGTGGCCAAGTTCCACGGGGTCGGCCCGGCGACAGCCGCGCGCATGCACGACGCCGGCATCCAGACCGGCGCCGATTTGAAGACCTGGTCGTTGCAGGACCTGCAGCAGCGCTTCGGCAAGGCCGGCGCCTGGTACTACGCCATCGCCCGCGGCCAGGATGATCGGGCCGTCAATCCCAATCGCGAGCGGAAGTCGTCGGGCTCGGAGACGACCTTCGAGGAGGACCTGACCGACCCTGTCCGCATCGAGGCCGGCGTCCTCGCCATGGCCGACGACGTCTGGACCTGGTGTGAGAAGACCGGCGGGCGCGGTCGCACGGTCACGGTGAAGATCAAGTGGGCCGACTTCCAGCAATCGACCCGGAGCCAATCGCTGGCCAGGCCCGTCGATAGCCGGGCGACATTGCACCAGGCCAGCCTGGGGCTGATCCGGTCGGTGTTTCCGCCTCCGAAAGGCATCCGTCTTGTCGGCGTGACCCTGTCGAATTTCGCGCCGCAACAAGTTAGCGTCGCCCAGGAGCCGTCGCTCCTGCCTGAGTCGGATGCCGCCGCTTGAGTCACATCGATCCCAATCTTCAGGACGCGGCCGAACTCGAAGCGATGGCCGCGAAGCTGGAAGCTGCGGGGACCTACAGGGTTCTCCGGAAACTCGCGCCCCGGCCCTCACGCGAACCGCCACCGGGAGTCGCGACCCGGCAGGGACTGTTCGTGGACACCGAGACGACGGGCCTGGATCCGCAGCGCGACGAGATCATCGAACTCGCCATGGTCCCGTTCACCTACAGCCTTGACGGCCAGATCTATGCCGTGGGCGAGCCCTTCCAACAATTGCGGGAGCCCGCCAAGCCGATCCCGGCGGAGATCACCGCCATCACAGGGATCGATGACGCGATGGTGGCCGGTCAGCGTATTGATCCGGACGAGGTCGCGCATTTTTCGGCGCCGGCGTCCCTGGTGGTGGCGCACAACGCCGCCTTCGACCGGAAATTCATCGAGCGGTTTTGTGAGACCTTCAATACCAAGCCGTGGGCCTGCTCGATGAGCGAGATCGACTGGGCGGCCGAAGGCTACGAGGGAACCAAGCTGGCCTACCTCGCAACGGGCGCGGGTTTCTTCTACGAGCGCCACCGCGCCACGCACGACTGTCTCGCAGCGATCGAGCTGCTCGCCCGGGTCCATCCCCGGAGCGGTCGAACCGGGCTCGCTCAGCTCCTGGAGCGGGCGCGGCGGCCTTCCTTCCGGATCTGGGCGGAGAATTCGCCGTTCGACCTGAAGGACGTGCTGAAGGCGCGGGGCTATCGATGGAGCGGGGAGGGCAGCGGATCGCCGCGCGCTTGGTACATCGACGTCGACGATGCAGCCCGGGAGTCCGAGGTCGCGTTTCTAAAGGCAGAAGTTTATCGCGGCGACATCGACCTACTCGTGCGACGTGTCACAGCCTATGATCGCTTTTCGGAGCGGTCCTGACTCAGGTCGAGCCAACCCCTCGATCCAGCCGCGAATTGACCATGACCGCTCTGCGCCACCTCCGCATCCTGCACTTCCGTGGTCTCGCTGAGCTCGAATGGGCGCCGCGAGACGGGGTCAACGGTCTAATCGGTCCTGGGGACAGTGGTAAGTCGAGCCTGCTGGACGCGATCGACCTTGTCTTAGCGCCACGACGCAACATCACCCTCACCGATGCTGATTTCTTCAATCTAAATGTCAGCGCTCCAATCGAGATCAGCGCCACGATCGGGGATTTGCCGGACAGCCTGCAGGATATCGACGCTTACGGCCAATATCTCCGGGGCTGGAACAGGGTCTCCAAGGACGTGTCCGATGAACCGGCGGAAGGGCTGGAAGTCGTTATTACTCTCCGCCTTACCGTCGATAGCGATCTCGAGCCGCACTGGACGTTATACTCGGACCGTGCCGCCGCGGACGGACACAGTCGGGATCTTCCGTTCACCGAGCGGGGACGGCTCGCGCCAACGCGCCTGGGACCCTTCGCAACTCATCACTTCTCGTGGGGCGCCCGATCTGTTCTGAATCGAATTTCCGACGAGCGGGCGTCAGCCAATGAGGCCCTCGCGGAAGCGGCGAGAGAAGCGCGGAAGACGTTCGGTGATCGCGCCTCCGCCCAGGTGGCGGAGACGCTGAAGATTGTTGAGAAGGTCGCTGTGGCGGCCGGCGTGCGTGGCGCCACCGAAGTACAGGCCCTGCTCGACGCCCACGGCGTTAGCTTCAGCGGCGGCGCGATCGCCCTCCACGACGGGGCCGGAATCCCTCTGCGCAACCTGGGCGTCGGCAGCTCGCGTTTATTGGTGGCGAACCTTCAGGCCGTCGCAGGCGAGGCGGCCTCCATCAGCCTGATCGACGAGCTCGAACATGGTCTGGAGCCCTACCGCATCGCCCGCCTGCTCCATACGCTCGGCAGCAAGGCGGCCACCCCGCCAGCACAAGTGTTCCTGACCACCCATTCGCCCATTTGCGTCCGCGAGCTGGCCGCCCAGCAGCTTTGGAAGGTGCATCGCGAGAGGGGAGGATCTGTTTCGGTAACCGAACTGGGCACCGGTCCTGACGATCAGGCCACCCTTCGGGCCTGCGCTGAAGCGTTCCTGGCGCCCCACGTTCTCGTCTGCGAAGGCGCAACGGAGGTCGGCTTAGCCCGAGGCCTGGATCTCTATTGGGCTGAGCATGACGGCGAGACGCTTGCGATGCACGGCGTGGCGCTGGCGGACGGCGGCGGGAGCAATTTCGTTGCCCGCGCGCTGTGCTTCGCCGGGCTGGGGTATCGGACAGGGCTGTGGCGCGATTCCGATGTTCCGCTCACCGCAGACCAGGAGGCGTCGCTTAAGGCGGCGGGCGTTACCCAATTTCACTGGGACGCGCCCCACGCGACGGAGCAGCAGCTGTTTCTCGCTCTGCCAGACGCAGCGATCGACACCATGCTCCAGATTGCTATCGACCACTGTGGCCAAGACAGCGTCGCTCAGCATCTGGCCAACATCGACGCTGCTTGCGACCTCGACATTCTTAGACTTGTCGGCGGATTCGACGCTGCAGAACGCGCGACTCTGGGCCGGGCTGCGGGGCGGTACAAGTGGTTCAAGACCGTCGACCAGGGCGAGCGACTCGGCCGAGAAGTGCTGGCACCCCACCTGGAGGCCGCTACGGCCCCCGTACCGGCCGTCATCGCAACGCTCCGCTCATGGATCGCCGGGCTGCCGCCGGAGGAGGTCGATGAGCTTTAACCTGTTCGACCACGATCGGGGTTCCGTGGTCGCTCCGGCGGGCTGCGGAAAGACCCAGGCGATCGTTGACGCCCTGATCGAGCACGGGGGACACGCCGCCCTAATCCTCACCCACACCAACGCAGGGGTGGCGGCTCTGAAGTCAAGACTGTCAAAGGCAAAGGTGCCGAGCCAGAGTTTTCGATTGAGCACGATTGACGGCTGGGCGATGCGCCTGGCAAACACCTTCCCGCGTCTGTCCGCGGCGCCGGCGTCTCTTGATGGGCGGGTGGACTACCCTGCGACGCGGCGGGCGGCCTTGCGCGCAGTTGCCAGCCGCGCTTTGGATGCCCCTATACGGGCGACCTACAGCCGACTTGTCGTTGATGAATACCAGGACTGCTCCCGCGATCAGCACGCGATCATCCTGTCGCTCGCCGAACGGCTGAAGACGTGCGTCCTCGGCGATCCGTTGCAGCGCATTTTCGACTTCCGGCCCGCCGACCACCCGGACTGGGACGGTAACGTCGAAAGTGCATTCCCGCGGATAGGAGAGTTCACCACGCCTTGGCGATGGATCAATGCCGGTCAAGGGCCCTTCGGCGAGTGGGTGCTGTCGCTGCGTCCGGCGCTGCTTGGCGGTCTCCCGATCGACTTGCGGGGGGCGCCGGCAAACGTCACCTGGGTCCCGTTGCCGTCTGACGCCGCCGCGCTGCACGTCGCGCAGGCGCGGGCAGTCAACGGGATCCGCCCGTTACCTGGTCAGAGCCTGTTGATCATCGGTGACTCGAAAAACCGTCAATCACGCTCGGATTTCGCCCGAAAGATGCCCGGATTGAACGTCGTTGAGCCTGTGGACCTCGGGGACCTAGTGGATGCGGCCACCGCGATCGAGGCGGCGAGCGGACTTCATCGCCTTCGTGCCACTTTGGACTTCGCGGGCCAGGTAATGACCGAGGTCGATATCGCGGGCCTTGGAAAGCGCCTCCAAAGCCTGCAGGCCGGCACTGCCCGAAACCCCGCTGACGGCGTTGAGACCGCCTGCTTGCGGTTTGCTCAGGACGATGGGTACTCAACAGTCAACGGCGTCCTTCGCGCCCTCGCCGGTTCATCACGCCGCACCTTTCGCCATCATCTATTGGCGGCGATGTTCGACGCCCTGAGCCGGATCTTGCACCGGCCCGGTATGAGCCTGGTCGAGGCCACCGTCGCGGCCCGGGAACAGCGGCGAGTGCTCGGCCGGGCTCTCCCCAGCCGAGCGGTCGGAAGCACTCTCTTGCTCAAAGGCTTGGAATCCGAGCACGCCATGGTGCTCAATGCCGACGACATGAACGCGCGCCACTTCTATGTCGCCGTCAGCCGCGCTTCGCATTCGCTGACGATTTTCTCGGGGTCGCCCGTATTGCGATTCAACTAGCCAGGAGGGGGCAAGTTTAGCGGCAACCATCGCGAATGCGGAGGTCGGCCGCCTAGGCACGCTCCGTGGCGTATTCGTCGTCGACCCCCAATATCCCCGGGATTGGGTGTTCTTGATATGTTCTGATATGGATGCCTTCGCTCAGAAGTTATGCCGCCTGAAAAGTGTGTACTAATGTTGACCTGTGTGACTCTTGGGGTGAGCCTACCAGTCGAAGAGGGGCGATTCGAAATGGCTGAAGCCGTTCGCGTTCAGGTGCTGATGAGCCCTGAGGAGGCGGAGCGCTTTGAACGGTACTGCCGGGAGAAGGGCCACAAGAAATCGACCCTCATCGCTCGGCTCGTCCGGGATCATCTCGACCGCGAGCAGTTCCGCCCACAGCGGGAGCTTTTCACCGACGGCCAACCAGGAGAGCGGGCTTGACGCCGGATCCGATCATAGAAGCGAAAATCGCCCGCCTTGCACGAGGCGCCGCGCCGCGCGTGCTGGATCTGTTCGCCGGATGCGGCGGCCTTTCGCTGGGATTTCACAGCGCCGGATTTGAAATCACCGCCGCGGTTGAGTTCGACCCCGACGCGGCGGCGTCGCACGGCGCCAACTTCCATCCCGAGGATCCGCGGCATGCTGAGGCGCGGGATATCACGCAACTCTCGCCCGAGGCTCTGGCCAGGCGTCTGGACCTGGGTCCGGCTGGATCGGCGATCGACGTCCTGGTCGGCGGACCGCCATGCCAGGCGTTTGCACGGGTGGGCCGGTCCAAGCTGCGGGAGGTTGAGGAACATCCTGAGGCGTTCAAACACGATCCTCGAGCCCGGCTTTATCTCGAATATCTTCGCTATGTGGAAGCCTTCCGCCCGCTGGCGCTGCTCATGGAGAACGTGCCTGACGCGCTGAACCACGGCGGACAGAACATCGCCGAAGAAACCCGCGAGGTGCTCGAGGATAAGGGCTACGTCGCGCGCTATACGCTCCTGAACGCCTCGTTCTACGGAGTGCCGCAGATGCGCGAGCGGATGATCCTGATTGCGTGGCGCAAGGAGATGACAGACATCGTCAGTTTTCCGGCGCCGACGCATTTCATGACGTTGCCCCCGGGCTACACGGGCAGCCGCCAGGTGGCGCTCAAGCTGTTGAAGGGCGACTTCGCCAAGAAGGCGCCCGGCTATGTTGAAGCGCGCGACCCGTCCCGGGACCTGCCGGCCGCTGTCACGGCGCATGAGGCGCTCGCTGACCTGCCGAAGATAACGACCCATCTGGAGGGCAAGCTGAAGCGCGGCGCCCGGCGTTTCGACGAGCTCGTTCGATATCCGTCAGGGCGGCTCAACGCCTACGCGCGCGCCATGCGGCAGTGGCCGGGATTCGAGAATGCGAGCGGCATCAACGATCATGTCATCCGCTATCTGCCGCGGGACTGGAAGCTGTTCGCCCGCCTCAATCCGGGCGATCAGTACCCGGAGGCGCACGCCCACGCCGTGAACATGTTCGAGGAGGCACTTGCGCGGCTGAAGGCTGAGACGGGCGCTGCGCCGCGTAAGGGCTCGAAGGCCTGGGAGGCACTGCATGCCTCGATCGTGCCGCCCTATGATGTCGGCAAGTTTCCGAACAAATGGCGGAAAATGGAGTCCGATCTGCCGGCGCGAACCCTGATGGCGCACCTGGGCAAGGATAGCTACAGCCACATCCACTATGACAGCGCACAGGCGCGCACGATTTCAGTGCGCGAGGCGGCCCGGCTCCAGTCCTTCCCCGACGGCTTCGTGTTTTCAGGCACGATGAACCCGGCTTTCAGACAGATTGGCAACGCCGTGCCGCCGCTGCTGGCCAAGGCCGTGGCGAGCGAGATGATGGCCACCCTCAGATCCTCCCTCAGAAGGCGCGACGATGTCATTCTCCGATCGGCAGAAGCAGTTTAGGGCTGCGATCGAAGCCGAAGCCGGGGCTGACGCTCGTCTCGCCGAGAATTTCGGCTTCTCGAACAGCGCCCGTGTGATCGAAGGCGGTCTCTTCGCCTGCACCAACAATCTGCAGAACTACTCTAAGAAAGTAGCGGCCGATGCGGCGGCGGGCTCAGGCGGGTTCGTCTTTCTGTGTGTGCTGACCTTCCCGCCGCACGACGAGGTCTATTTCGCCATCACCGTGCGGACGGAGGCCGCCAGGGTGAACGCCGGTCTTGTGTCCCTCCATGACGAGGTCGTGGCGAAGAATGCGGGCCTGAAGGCGGCCGGTAAGACCGAAGGCAGCATCAACAACAACGTCAAATTCTTCCTCACGGAGGAGGGCGAGCTCTATTTCGACAACGAATTCGTCGATTCGCTGGCGGGTGTCGCGCTCGACCCTCAGCGAAGGGCGAAGGTCGACTCAGTCGAATTTGCGATCTGGCCGCCGGCGGTGTCGGCGAAGCGCAGCCTACTGGCGCGAGAGTTCGTCGGCTATCTGGGTCGGCTTGTTGGCCGCGAGAATGTGCACGAACGGAAGATCTGGACGGCGGAAACCGCCGTTGGACCGCTGATGCAGCGTATGCCGACCGCGATCGATCCGGCCGAGATTCGCGAAGGGATCGCGTCGCTCGGCGGCATCTATCCTGACGCTCTGGTGGACCGGTTTCATGCCGGCCTGAACCATCTGGCCCACAAGCACTTCGTCATCCTGTCGGGGCTGTCGGGCACGGGCAAGACGCTTCTGGCGCTGCAGTACGCCCGCTCCGTGCACGGCCTGACCGACATGGAGGCGCCCGATCCACTGCTGTTCGTCTGCCCGGTCCGGCCCGAGTGGACCGATCCGTCTGGCCTGACCGGCTATGAAGACCGGCTTTCCGGCCAGTATGTCGTGCCGCCATTCCTCGAAGCGCTGCTGGTCGCCACGGCGAACCCGGCCTCGCCGGTCTTCGTCGTCCTCGACGAGATGAACCTGGCGCGGGTGGAATACTATTTCTCTGACATCCTGAGCGCCGTGGAGAGCCGTCATGCGCTTCAGCTCCATTCCAGCGGCGTGCCCATGGCCGGCAGCACCGGCGGCGACGTACCGGCTGAGCTTCGGGTGCCGCCAAACCTCTATCTCGTCGGCACCATCAACGTCGACGAAACCACCAGCACCCTGAGCGACAAGGTCCTCGACCGGGCGGTGGTGATCGATATGTCCGAGGTCGATTTTGCGAAGTTCTTCGCTGGCCTGGTGGGCAAGGCGCCTGGTCTCGCGGACTCGATCGCGGCGTGCGATCCGTTGCTGACCGCCCTGAACGCCCAGCTCATCCCACATGGACTCGGCTTCGGATACCGGCTGGCCGAGGAGTTCGTGCGCTATCACGCCTTCGCCACTGAGGCTCTGAAACGGCCCTCGGCTGAAGTGATCGACGATCAGCTGGTCCAGAAGGCCCTGGCGCGATTGCGCGGCTCTGACGCCCAGCGCGACATGATGGTCAGGCTGGCGAAGACCCTTGCGGCGCAGCCTCGGGCGCTGGCGTTGATTGAACGCCTGCAGCGCGACCTCGAGGAGTTCGGCGCCTTCCAGAACAGCCGGTGACCGCCACTCTGCACATCTGGCCGGGACGGGATCCGGCACGCGCCGTGCGGGTCTGGCCCGAGCCGGATGACGTCGCGCCGGGCCTGATTCAGGAGGCCCAAGAGCACCTGTTCGTGCTCACAGGCGCGCCGGGCGGAGCCCAGGCCGATCTTTCCATAGACGAGCTGTCCCTGGAGGCGCTGCGTGCGCCGGGGCCAGACGAAGCGCGCTGGCGGTGGTCGCCGGGCTTCCACGCGGGCGCCGTGGAATGCCGCCTGAAGCTGCCGCATGCCGTCTTCGAATTTGTCATGGTGACGGACCCGGCCGAGCGGAAGCTGACCCGTGAGGCCTTCGACACCATGGTCCGCGAGGTGCTTGAGGACACTTTCGCGCTCTTTGCTCTGAGCTCATTCCGCAGAGGGGTAGCGCGGGGCGCTGGCCGACGTCCGCCGCCGATCGCGCGGCTGGAATTTCTGCGCAGTCGGTTGCAACTCCTGACCCGGACGGTCACTGCCATCGGCGCGCGGCCGCGGCGTGTCCTGCGGGCCGAAGACGAGGCGACGCCAGTGCATCGCGCCGCGCGGGCAACGGCGCCGGAGGTTCTGAAGTCGTTCCGGTCTGGGAAGCTGATCCGCGAGACCGGCGCTGCGCGGCTGCCCGCGGCGCTGCGGGGGCATCTTCCGGCGGTCATTCGCCGAAAGGTCCGGCGCTCCAGCCTCGATATTTCAGAACACCGACAGATGAAGGCCTCGCTCGAGGTCTGGGCGCGGTGGCTTGAAGAGGTCGCATCTGGGCTCACCTCAAGGTTTGTTCGCCAAAACACGCAAACCGGCACAAATAAAGAACGCGTGGCTCGCAGACGTTCGGGCAGGCGCCGCGAGGGTGTTGTGGGCTG
>Ga0302314_10000892_pt1 | contig 55473 bp, 56 predicted proteins | sample III_Palsa_N2_3_FD_200533 | JGI IMG/M metagenome (GOLD analysis project Ga0302314, IMG submission 200533) | Peat permafrost microbial communities from Stordalen Mire near Abisko, Sweden - III_Palsa_N2_3 | ecosystem: Environmental > Terrestrial > Soil > Palsa > Peat permafrost | place: Sweden... | reverse complement strand
ATGAAGATTATCGGTAAGCCGTGTGCGGGAAAACCGCACGCACGGAATTGAAAGGGGACGGAGGAACCGGGCCCGCAAAGGCACCGCGCCTCCAACTACCAATGGCGCGCATCCTGGTTGTGGACAACTATGACTCCTTCGTCTTCAATATTGTTCAATATCTTTACCAGCTCGGCGCCGAGTGCGACGTGCGCCGCAACGACGAGGTCACGGTCGAGGAGGCGGACGGCTTCGACGGCGTGCTGCTCTCCCCCGGCCCCGGTACCCCGGAAGGGGCCGGCGTCTGCGTCCCTATGGTCCGGTACTGTGCGCAGACCGGGAAGCCGCTCTTCGGCGTGTGTCTCGGGCTGCAGTCGATCGCCGTCGCTTTCGGCGCGGTCGTCGACCGGGCCCCGGAACTTTTGCATGGCAAGACCAGTTCAGTGACGCACGATGGCCAGGGCGTCTTCCAGGGGGTCGCGAGTCCGTTCACGGCCACGCGGTACCACTCGCTGGCAGTGGAGCCGGGCACGCTGCCGACCGACCTCGTTGTCACAGCGGAGACCGGGTCTGGGGTCATCATGGGGATCCGGCACCGCTCCGCAGCTATTGAGGCCGTGCAGTTTCACCCAGAGTCGGTGCTCACCGAGTTCGGCCACCTGATGCTGGCAAACTGGCTCGCGGCCTGTGGCGACGAACAGGCCGTCGGACGCAGCGAGAACCTCGCCCCGCTGCTCAGCGTCCGATAGCGCCCCTGGGAGTGCACCCGAGAGTGCCCCCCAAGAGCGCCCGCCGATCAGAAGCCGAGGGTCGGCGTCGGGGTCGGGGAACCCGGCGCAGTCGGCGGAGCGGTCTGGGTGGGCTGGCCGGAGGAGCAGGTGACGGTCACGCCCGACTTGAGGTTCACCGCGGTGCCCGCGCTCGGGTTGCTGCTGATGACCTGGTTCTGCGGGATGGTGGTGCTGTACGAGAAGTTCTCGGTGGGCACCAGCTGGGCGGCCGACAGCGTGTTCAGGTAGTCGGTGCAGTCCTGGCCGTTCACCTGGGGGATCGCGACGGTGCCGGGTCCGTTCGAGACGATGATGAAGAGCGGCGTGTTCAGCGCCACGGTCTGTCCGAGCTGCGACTGGTTGGCGGCGTTCTGCACGTCCAGGACGGTGCCGGCGGCTGCAGGGTTCGTCTCCGGCTTCTGCGCGACGGTGGTGAAGCCGGCGTTGTTCAAGGTCGTCTGGACCTGGGACTCGGTCTGGCCGTTGATCGAGCTGAAGATCGTCCGGGTCGGCCAGCCGGTGGACAGGCAATAGCTCACCTGCTCGCCGCTGGTGGCATTGGCCTGGTACGCCGGGCTCTGGCTGATGATCGCCCCGGCGGGCACCGTGGTGCTCGTGGACGTACTGCCGCTGCAGTCGTTCGAGCCCAGTTTCAGCTTCACGTTGGCCAACAGGGTCGTGGCATCGGGGACCGTCTGATTGACGATGTTCGGTACCGGGATGTCACTGGACACAGGCGAGTTGAAGACCGTGTTGTACAAGATGACGGCGAGTGCGATCAGGATCGCCGCGATGACGCCGATGATCACATAGATCGCTTTGTCGTTGGACTTCTTGCCGTGGCCCGAGTCGTCGCTGCCGCGGCGCTGGCGGGGGAGCCCGCCGTCGTCGCCGAACTCCTCGTAGGGCGGCGACTGGTACGGGGGCTGTTGCTGGTAGCGGGTCGGGGCGGGCTGGCCCATGGTGCTCTGGTTGCTGCCACTGTTGTCGCTGTAGCCGCCGTAACCGCCATAGTTCTGGACGACCTGGGTCGGGGCGTTGGCGCCACCGTACATCGCGCTCGGGACAGGGGCCGCCGCGATCGGGCGTCCGTCGAGGGCGCGTTCGAGGTCGGCGCGCATCTCGTCGGCGGACTGGTAGCGCTCGTCCGGGTGCTTGCCCAGGGACTTGAGCACGATGGCGTCGGCGACCGCGGGGACTTCCGGGTCGTAGTGCGACGGCGGCTGCGGCGCTTCGCGCACGTGCTGGTAGGCGACGGCGACGGGGGAGTCGCCGATGAACGGCGGGCGGCCGGTGAGCAGTTCGTAGAGCAGGCAGCCGGTGGAGTAGAGGTCGGACCGGGCGTCCACGGTCTCGCCCTTGGCCTGCTCGGGGGAGAGGTACTGGGCGGTGCCGATGACGGCCGAGGTCTGGGTCATGGTCATGCCGACGTCGCCCATGGCGCGGGCGATGCCGAAGTCCATCACCTTCACCGCGCCGCTGCGGTTGAGCATGATGTTGGCGGGCTTGATGTCGCGGTGCACGATGCCGTTGCGGTGGCTGTAGTCCAGGGCCTGGAGCACGCCGGAGGTGATCTCCATAGCGCGCTCGGGCAGCAGCCGCCGGCCGGAGTGCAGCAGGTCACGCAGGGTGGAGCCGTCCACGTACTCCATGACGATATAAGGCAGGGAGATTCCGCCGATGTAGTCTTCCCCGGTGTCGTACACCGCGACCACTGCGGGGTGGTTGAGCGAGGCGGCCGACTGGGCCTCCCGGCGGAACCGCGCCTGGAACGTGGCGTCCCGGGCCATGTCCGCGCGCAGCGTCTTGACCGCCACGGCCCGACCCAGCCGGATGTCGCGGGCCATGAAGACCTCGGCCATGCCGCCGCGGCCCAACACCGCGCCGAGCTCGTACCTGTTGCCCAGGCGACGTGGCTCTTCCATGCTCTTCAGCCCTTCCCCTGCCACCGTCTCCACCGGGCTCGGATTGAGCCTGGCTCGGGTATCTCCGCTGGGTCGACGTTCTCGATGCCTATTTTCGCACTCGTGGTGATGGCGGTCCGAGTGCGCCCCCAGGTCGACAGCCGACCTGGTTGACGTGATTGTTTCACGAGGAACAGTGCCCAGAGTAGTGCCTACCGCACACTGCCCACCGCCGCACCGGGTCGTACCGGCCCGCCTGAACGTTCCGGATCGCGACCTGCTTCGTCACTGTGAGTTGAGCACCGCCTGGATGACAGCCTTGGCGATGGGCGCCGCGAGCGTACCGCCGTAGGTGTCGCCGGCGGCCGGGTTGTCGTCCTGGACCAGTACCGCGACGGCGATCTGCGGGTTGTCGGCCGGAGCGAAGGCCAGGAACCAGGCCAGCGAGTTCTGGCCGGCCCCGCGCTGGGCCGTGCCGGTCTTGCCCGCCACCTGGACGCCGTTGATCTGGGCGCTGGTCCCGGTGCCGCTGTTGACCACCGAGACCATCATGTCCTTGAGCTCGCTGGCCTGGTCGGCGGTGATCGGGTTGTAGAGCTGGCTGGGCTGGGTGGTGCTCAGCACGTTGCCGTTGGTGTCGAGCTGCTGCTTGACCAGGTACGGCTGCATGATCACTCCCCCGTTGGCGACGGCCGCGGCCATCATCGCGCCCTGCAGCGGGGTCATCCGCACGTCGTACTGGCCGATCGCCGACTGGGCGGCCTGGGCCTGGGAGATCCCGCTCGGGAAGACCGACTCGGCGCTGGTCATCGGGACGGTCGGCCCGGTCTGGTTGAAGCCCCACTTCTCGGCCTCGCTCTGCAGCTGGCCGCCGCCGAGGTCCAGGCCGAGCTGCCCGTACACGGTGTTGCACGACTTGGTGAAGGCGTCGATCAGCGTGGTGTTGCCGCAGATCTCACCGCTGTCGTTGGACAGGGTGGAGGTGCTTCCGGGCAGGGCGAGGGTCTGGGTCGGCGAGGAGATGACGGTGCTCTCGCTGACCGGGTTGCCGTTGACGCCGTAGGTCATCGCGGCGGCCGAGGTGATGATCTTGAAGGTTGAGCCGGGCGGGTAGGTCTCGGACAGGGCCCGGTCCAGTTTCGGCTGCAGCGGGTCGTCGTTGAGCGCGGTGGCGGCATTGGACTCGGCCGTGCGGTCGTGCGTGGACAGAGAGTTCGGGTCGTAGGTGGGCGCGGAGACCAGGGCCAGGATCGCACCGGTCTTCGGGTCCAGCGCGACCACCGCGCCCTCGATCTGCTTGCCGCCGCCCGCTGCGGCCAAGGCGTTGTACGCGGCCTTCTGTGCGGCCGGGTTCAGGGTCAGCACCACCGAGCCGGCGCCCTGCGGCTTGCCGTCGAGCTGGTCGATGAACCGCTGCACGCTCAACGACGGCGCGCTGCCGGAGAGCAGCGAGTTCTCGTAGGCCTCGATCCCGGCGGAGCCGTAGTCGATCGAGTAGTACCCGGTGGCCTGGGCGTAGAGCGGACCGTTGGCGTAATTGCGCTGGTAGTTGAGGGTCTGGCCGGTGGCGACCGAGGTGGCGATCGCGGTGTTGGTGGTGCCTGACTGGACCAGGATGTCGCCGCGGGGGTTCTTGAACGCGTAGATCAGGTTGCGCTGGTTGTCCGGGTGCGCTGCGTATGAGGAAGCCTTGAAGACCTGGATGTAGTTTGCGTTGAAAAACAGCGCAGCGAACATCGCCATACAGAAGATCGCCACTCGTCTGATCGGTCTGTTCACGGGTTCACCTGGTTAGCTTGTGGAGACGGAGCGGGGTTCAGCGGGAAGGACTGGGGCGCCGCGAAATCGGGGGTGAACGGCAGCGCCGGCGGAATCGGCCGCCGGGCGGTGTCGGAGATCCGCAACAGCAGCGCCACCAGGATCCAGTTGGCCACCAGGGCCGACCCGCCGTAGGCGAGGAACGGCATCGGCAGACCGGTCAGCGGGATCAGCCGCATCACGCCGCCCGCGGTGATGAAGACCTGGAGCGCGAAGATCACGGCCAGTCCGGCGGCCAGCAGCTTGCCGTACGGGTCGCGGACCAGCAGCGAGGTCTTCAGACCGCGGGAGACGAAGAGTCCGTAGGCCAGGAACAGCGCGGTCAGCCCGACCAGTCCGAGCTCCTCGCCGACCGTGTCCAGGATGAAGTCCGCGTTCGCCGCGAAGCCGACCAGCCCGGAGTAGCCCTGGCCCAACCCGGTGCCGAAGAGCCCGCCGTTGGCATAGGCGTACAGCGACTGCGCGATCTGCCGGGTCGTGTTGGTTACATCGGAGAAGGGGTGCAACCAGGCGGTGACCCGCACCATGACGTGCGGGGCGATCAGGGTGACCGCCGACGCGCCGCCGACGAACATGAGCAGACCGAAGATCAGCCAGCTGGTCCGCTCGGTCGCGATGTACAACATGATGACGAAGGCGCCGAAGAACATCAGCGACACGCCGAGGTCGGTCTCCCGGATCAGGATCACCATCGCCACGGCCCAACAGACCAGCAGCGGACCCATGTCCCGGCCCCGGGGCAGGTAGATGCCCAGGAACCGGCGGCTGGCCAAGGTCAGCGCGTCCCGTTTGGCGTGCAGGTACGCGGCGAAGAAACTGACCAGCAGCAGCTTGGCGAACTCGGACGGCTGGATGGAGGCCCCGCCGATCAGGATCCAGCTGCGCGCGCCGTTGACTTCGGACATCGAGGCGGGCAGCACGGCCGGCAAGGCGATCAGGATGAGCCCGACGAAGGCTGAGATGTAGGCGTACTGCTGCAGGATCCGGTGGTCGCGGATCAGCAGCATGATCCCGATCATGACGGCCAGTCCGACGATCGTGTACGCGGCCTGGGTCGGCGCGTATGCGGAGGGGACTTTGTCATGGTTGGCCAGAGCGTTCGCCCGCGAGTACAGGTCCAGCCGGTAGATGATCACGAGGCCGAGCCCGTTTATCATCGCCGCGAGCGGAAACAGCAGCGGGTCCGCGTAGGGCGCGAACTTGCGGATCATCAGATGGCAGGACAGCAGGGCCGCGGCGAACACGACTCCGACGAAGGCGAAGTTACTCGGCATCTTGCCCAGTAAGGCCTCGCTCACATTGGCGTAGGCGAACATGCCGAGCACGAGCGCGAAACCCAGCAGCGTCAGTTCGGTATTGCGCCTCTTGGGGACGCTCGGCTCGCTCGGCACCGCCGCCGGTGTGCCGGGCACACCCTGCGGAGTGGCAGTCATGGCCATCTCGGTCCTCGATCTGTGTGTTTCGGGTCGTCGGTCGCGCTGCCCATAGCCATCGTGGAGTACCGGGCCCGCCCTACCGGCCCGTCAGGACCGGACAGCCGGCCGGCGTGCTCGGCGCGGTGGCGGTCGGGCTCGCCGAGGGCGTGGGCGTGGCGGGCGGGGTCGTGGCGGGGGGCGTGGCCGGCTTCGAGGTCCGGGCGCTGGGGATGATGCTGCCGGGGGTGGCGGTGGCCGTGGGCTTCGGGGTGAGCGACGTGTCGGGGGTGATGCCGTTCGAGGGGAAGGGTATCGAGATCTTCGGCACGCACCGCTGCGCGGCGCTCTGCAATGTGGCCACGATCGACTGGGCGTCAGCCAGGTTGCTCGCGGTTATGGAACCCTTGACCTGGTCCTGTTTCACGAAAGGGAGGTCGGCGACGACGACCTTCGGGCTGCTGGAGACCACGTGCGAGAGGTGGAAGCCGGCCAGCGAGGTGTTGATCCCTTGGAAGATGGCCACATTTCCGTTCGAGTCGGCCACGTAGTACTGCTGCTGGGTCCAGACGTAGCCGGCGGTGCCCAGACCGACCACGACCAGGAGTCCGATCCCGCCGAGCAGCACCGGTCTGCGCCATCGGCGCCGGTGCTCCTTGTGCGCCCACTCGGTGCCGGCCGGCTCCTCGTCCTGCTCCTGGGCCACGGCGGTGGACGGGCTCTCTGCGGGCTGCTGGCCGCCGCCGCCGTGCGCCCCGGCGGGCTTGCGCCGCAGCCGCGCAGCCCGGCTGGCCGGAGTGTCCTGCGGGATCGAATCGTCCTGCGTCGCGCCTGGCATGGAGGGCCCAGAACGTGCCGTGGGCACAGTGGCCGCCAGCGGCGCGGTGCCGCCGAACACCGGCAGGCCGCCGGGGCCGTGCTCGGCCGCGGCTCCCACCGCCATCGGCATCTCCAGGTACTGCGTCGTCGCCGACTGCGCGGTCGGGAACTGCCCGCTGTGGCTGGCTCCGAGGGTGTCCCCCAGATAGGCGGGCGGGAATTCCTGGACCACGTCGGCCACGATGCAGGTGATGTTGTCCGGCCCGCCGCCGCGCAGCGCGAGCTGGATCAGCGACTCGGCCACAGCGTGGATATCGGCCTGCCCCGCCACCGCGGACTCGATGGTCTCGAACGAGACGACACCACATAATCCGTCGCTACACAGCAGGAAGCGGTCGCCGGCCCGAACGTCGATCACGGTCAGGTCGGGCTCGGCCTGGCCGCGCCCGTCCAGGGCCCGCATCAACAGCGAACGCTGCGGATGGTGCCCGGCTTCCTCGGCGCTGATCCGGCCCTCGTCGACCAGACGCTGAACCCAGGTGTGATCAGTCGTCAGCTGCTCGAAGCGGCCGTCGCGCAACCGGTAGGCGCGGGAGTCGCCGATATGGGCCACCGCCAGCTGGCCGTGCGCGAAAAGCAGCGCGGTGAGCGTGGTGCCCATGCCCTCCAGTTGGGCGTTCTCGGCCACCATGTCGCGCAGCCTGGTGTGCGCCTCGTAGATCCGCTCGCCGAGCAGCTGGATCGGGTCTTCGGGCGACTCCGTCGCCGAGGAGCTGTCAAGCTGCGCCAGGGTCTGCACGGCCACCGAGGAGGCCAGCTCGCCCGCGGCCTGGCCGCCCATGCCGTCGGCGACCATCAGCAGCCGGGGACCGGCGTACCCGGAGTCCTCGTTGCCGTCGCGGATCAGGCCGACATGCGAACGGGCCGCATAGCGCAAAGACAGGCTCATCAACTCTACTTCCGCTACTTCCGCAGCTCAAGGACAGTTTTGCCGATACGGATCGGCACCCCCAACGGAACCGGGGTCGGTCCGTTGATCTTGGTCCGGTCCAGGTAGGTGCCGTTGGTGGAACCAAGATCCTCCACTACCCATTGACCCGAGGGGTCCGGATAGATCCGGGCGTGCCGGCTAGAAGCGAAGTCATCATCGAGCACGATAGTGGAATCGTGGGCCCGCCCGAGGGTGATCTGCTGCATGCCTAGCGAGACACTAGTGCCTGATAGGGAGCCACCGGTAACAACCAGTTTCGTTGGTACGCCCCGGCGGGGGCGGGCGGTGGGCTGGCCCGCGACCCCGGCTCCCGCCAGCGGCTTGGCGGCGGCCCTGCTCCGGTTCAGCCGACTGCCGCCCGCACCGAACAGGTCGGTGCGGATCACGCTGAGGGAGAAGAGCACGAACAGCCATAGGATCGCGAGCAACCCCAATTTCATCAGGGTGAGCGTGAGACCGGTCATTGCCTTCCACTCCTCGTATTCGGCTGGGCGAAGACTATCTGAGACCTTGTCGGAAGATAATCGTGGTGTTACCCAACTGGATTACCGAGCCGTCGCGCAACTGGGCCTGCCGGACGTGCTGATCGTCGACGACGATCCCGTTCGTCGAGCCGAGGTCGGAGATGACCGAGGGTGAGCCGGTGCGGATCTCGGCGTGCCGGCGGGAGACCGACGGATCGTCGATCCGCAGCTCGACATCGGTGCCGCGGCCCAGCGCCGTGACCGGGTGGTTCAACGGATGCCTGACACCGTTGATCTCCACCCAATATCCACTGGTCTGCGCCGCCGCGGCCGGGAAGGTGGGCCCGGCCGGCTGGTAGCCGACGCCGGGCGGCGGGTACGCGGCAGGCGGCAGCCCCTGGCCGATCGGAGGCATGCCGGCCCCCGGGTATGGCGGAGGCGCCATCGCCGCGGGCCCGGGCGAGTACGCGCCGGGAGGAGGTGGGTATCCGCCGACCGCGGGTCCGGGAGGCCCGGCCGGCGCGGGCGGGTAGCCGCCCGGGGCGCCGTAAGGGTCGCCCATGCTCATGTTGCCCGCCTGCACCGCGCTCGCCAGTGCCTGCGAGCGGACCCGGAACATGCCGGTGGCCAGCTCGACCACCTGTTCGAACTTGACTTCGATCGGACCGACGAACATGTACCGCTGCTCACGGCCGTATTCCTCGACCAGGCCGACCAGTTCGGCAGAGAGCGGGCCGGCATAGGTCGCCAACCGCTCATAGTCGTGCTCGCTCAACTCGACGATGAAGTCGTTTGGCGCCATAGTTCGCCCGCGGCTTACAACGGCAGCTCGTTCATCGCACTCGCGTTGCAAGTAGCTGGCGATTTCCACGGGCTGTACATCCGACTTGAAGGCCTTGGCGAAGGCGCCGTTGACCAGTCCCTCGAGTCGACGCTCGAAGCGCTGTAGAACTCCCACGGACACCCCCTCTAGGTGTGTAGGCGGTCGGCATGAACCACGGCGCGGTTAACGCCGCTTCGTACTGTGTGACCTAACAGTGGTACTCGTACACCTCGTACTCTCTCATTGTGCGGGCGTCCCATGCACTGTTGCGCTCAGTTTGCCTGAACGACCAGTTCGGTTGGGCCGAACTGATGCCAATAACAGATCGTATAGGCGGATCACGCTATCCGGGTGGTCGGTCCCACGTATCCATGCTCCCGGTTCCGCGTCCGCCAAGCGAGCCGTGCTGTGCCAATAGAGCGCATGCCACGGAAAGAGCACGTCAGAGCGTTCTCCCGGCAATGAATTGGGGTGATCCCAGCGAAGCATGCTATGGTCTTCCACGTTGCGCGAGTGGCGGAATGGCAGACGCGCTGGATTCAGGTTCCAGTGCCCGCAAGGGCGTGGGGGTTCAACTCCCCCCTCGCGCACAACGGTGCACCGACGGAAGTCGGGGGCGCTAGTGACGGATATTACTCGGCGGTGACCACGCAAGTGGTAACCGCCGAGTTTTTACGTGTTGTCGTGCTTCCGCCTCGTGCAGGTTGCCGGTCATCGCATATACCTGGCCGACTATCCGTCGGTGTGTCGCCGCGTAGAACGCGTCGAAGTCATATTCGGGTCCGACCGTCACGCCTCCCCCTCTCCGTCGCACTGCCGCTAAGTGAGGGGCTTGACCATGCGCTCAGCGCTGTCCTATTGTCCTATAGTCGTAAGACAATAGAGAGGCGGAGCGCTGATGATCGAGTTCGTACTCGACGGCCGCTCGCGGGTGTCCACCTACATGCAGCTGGTGTTGCAGGTCAAGCAGGCATTGCGAGTCGGCCTGCTCGAACCCGGTGACCAACTGCCCAGGGTGCGCGAGGTGGCCGGATCCTTGGCCATCAACCCGAACACAGTCCTGAAGGCCTACCGGGAGTTGGAGATCGAAGGCTTGGCCGAGGGCCGCCCCGGCGTGGGCACCTTCGTCACCGGCACGCTGGCCGGGTCTTCGCTGACGAGCCAGGCCGAGCTGCGTGAGGATCTGGTGGCCTGGCTGCTCAAAGCCGAGGCGGCGGGCCTCTCCCCCGAGGACATCACAGCCCTGATCGACACCACCATGCGCGCCGTCGGCAGCGGCCCGGTGCGGAAGGAAGCCCGATGAACGATGTGGGAACAGTCCTGACGGACACTGCGATAGAGACCGACGGACTTGGCAAGCGCTACAAACGAACCTGGGCCTTGCAGGACTGCGCGCTGCACCTGCCTGCCGGACGGATCGCCGCCCTGGTCGGGCCGAACGGCGCTGGCAAGACCACTTTGCTGCACATGGCCGTGGGGTTGCTGCGACCCGATGCCGGCAGTGTGCGCATCTTCGGCAAGGACCCGTACAGCAACGCCGAAGTGTTGGCGGAGATTGGGTTCGTCGCTCAGGAGACCCCTCTCTACCGGGACTTCACCGCCCAAGAACTGGTGACTCTGGGCGGGAAACTCAACCGGACCTGGGACGCCGCCCTCGCCCGCGAACGCCTCTCCGGGCTCGGCATCGCGCCGAATCTGCCGGTCGGCAAGCTCTCGGGCGGACAGCGCGCCCAGGTGGCTCTGGCCCTCGCATTGGCCAAACGGCCCCGGCTGCTGCTGCTCGATGAGCCGATCGCGGCCCTGGATCCCTTGGCCAGGCACGAATTCATGCAGACACTGATGGGCGCGGTCGCCGAGACCGGGACCACCGTGCTGCTCTCCTCGCACATGCTGGCCGACCTTGAGCGTGCTTGCGACTACCTGATCCTGCTGCAGACCGCGCACGTGCAACTGTCCGGCTCGGTCGAGGACCTGCTGGAGACGCACCGCACCTTGGTCGGCCCGCGCACCGATTCCGAGCAGGTGCCCGGGGTCGCCGAGGTGATCCGGGGCAGCCATACCGACCGCCAGTCCACTCTGCTCGTCCGCACCAATGGACCGATCACCGACCCGGCCTGGATCGAGCACGAGGTCACCCTCGAAGACCTGGTCCTGGCCTATCTCGCCAAGGCCGACACGCGCGCCACCCGGACCGCATGGGATGTGAAGGCATGATCTGGCTCACCTGGCGTCAGCACCGCAAGCAGGTCCTTTACACGGCGATAGGCCTGGTCGCACTCGGCGCAGTCATGCTGCCCACCGGCCTCTCGATGCATCATGTGTTCAATGACTCCGGCCTGGCCGCCTGCCTCAGCAAGCTCGGTACCTCCCAGGTGATATCCGGGAACGCAGATACCTGCGACGACCAGTTCGGCCAGTTCTCCAGGCAGTTCAGCAGTATGGGGTTCCTCGCGATCCTGTTCCTCCTCTTGCCGATGCTCGTCGGAGTGTTCTTCGGCGCCCCTTTGGTCGCCCGCGAGGTCGAGCAGGGTACCCACCGCTTCGTCTGGACCCAGACAGTCAGCCGACGGCGCTGGGCAGTGGCCAAGTTCGGCCTGATCGCCGCCGTCACCCTGGTCTTCTCCACCATCTACTCGCTCGCGATGGACTGGTGGTCCGGGCCCCTGATGGCCAACAGCGGGCGCATGGGCCCGCTCATCTTCGACTTCGAGGGAATCGCCCCGATCGGCTACACCCTGTTCGCCGTGGCCCTGGGCATCTTCGCCGGCACCCTGTGGAAGAAGGTCCTGCCCGCGATGGTCGCCACCCTGGTCGGCTTCATCGTCGTCCGGGTGCTGATCGAAACCCTTGCCCGGCCCCGCTATATGAGTCCGCTGACAGCGAGTCTTCCCGTCGACAGCAGCAATCAGTTCAACGGTGACTCGGGTGCCTGGATCTACGGCAACGGGGTCGTCAACGGGGCCGGCAAACTCGTTCTGCCGAACAGTTCCATCGGCTGCGGTTCAAACGGAAACATAGCGGTCAGCGGGGCCGTTCCCGACAACGTCGATCCATGCGGCGGGCTGGTGTCCCAGGGGCTGGGCCCGGGACCGTTCTTCAACTCCACCCGGTACCAGCCTGCCGGCAGGTTCTGGGAGTTCCAGGGCATCGAAACAGGCATCTTCCTCGCTCTGGCCGCCATTCTGATCTACTTCGCCATCCGCCGCCTCAGTCGTATCGGCTGACCGAACCGCCCCATTTGCCGGACCGCACAACGACTTCCAGGACGCGAAGAGCTCGGCGGCGATCGTTTTCGCGATCGCCGCCGAGCTTTCGTTTTCGGTAGATCCGGCGAACGCACATGTCAGCGCGGTCCGAAGACGCGGCTCTTGACAAGCGGGCACGGTGTCCTATCTCATTCTACTAGGGACCTAGTGGAATAGGAGTAAGAGTGATCGAGTTCCATCTCGATACGCGCTCCGGCGTCGCCCCGTACCTGCAGATCGTCGGGCAGGTGCGCCAAGCGCTGTTGCTCGGGCTGCTCTCGGAGGGCGACAAGTTGCCCACGGTCAAGGAAGTGGTCGCCAAGGTGGCGATCAACCCGAACACCGTGAGCAAGGCCTACCGCGAACTCGAACACGCGGGCCTCGCCGCGGCGAAACCGGGCGTGGGCACCTTCATCATCCGGTCCCTCGGCCAGGCCTCGCTGGCCGAGCACGGCCCGCTCCAGCAGGAACTGCGCGCGTGGCTGGCAAAGGCCCGCGCCGCCGGTCTGACCGAGCCGGGCATCGAGGCCCTGTTTTCACGCACCTTCCGCGAAAGCGCCGAAGAGGAGAAATGACCGCCATACTGCAGGCCCAATCCCTGGGCAAGAGATATGGCCGGCGCCAGGCGCTGGCCGAGTGCACCCTGGAGATCCCGCCAGGGCATGTCGTCGGCCTGGTCGGGCCGAACGGCGCGGGCAAGACCACCCTGCTGAAGATCGCCTGCGGGATGCTCGTACCGACCACGGGCCGGATCGAGGTGCTCGGCGAACAGCCCGCGGCCAGTCCCGCGCAACTGGCCCGGGTCGGCTACGTCGCCCAGGACACCCCCACCTACGCGAACCTGTCCGTCGCCGACCACCTCAAGTTCGGCGCCAAGCTGAACCCCCGCTGGGACGCGAAACTCGCGCAGGCACGGATCGAACAGCTCGACTTGGACCCGAAGCAGAAGGCGGGCAAGCTCTCCGGCGGGCAACGCGCCCAGCTCGCCCTGACCGTGGCCGTGGCCAAGCGGCCCGAACTGCTCATCCTCGACGAGCCGGTGGCCAGCCTGGACCCGCTCGCTCGCCGCGGATTCCTGCGCCACCTCATGGAGTCGGTCGCCGAGAACGACACCAGTGTCATCCTCTCCTCGCACCTCGTCTCCGACCTCGAACGGGTCTGCGACTACCTGATCGTGCTGGTCTCCTCCCGAGTCCAGCTCGCCGGCGAAACCGAGGACCTGCTCGCACAGCACCACCGGATCGTGTGCACCCGCCGCAAGGACACCGACCTGCCCCCGGAGCTCGAAGTCATCTGGGCCGAGCACACCGACCGGCAGAGCACGTTCTTCGTGCGCAGCGAGAGCGGCGTCCCGGCCGGGGACTGGTCCGCGGAACACCTCGACCTCGAAGACCTGGTGCTGACCTACATGGAACGCGGCGCCGACCCGGGCCGCCGACCCAAGACCCAGACGGCCCGGGAAACCGAGGAAGCCCAGGCAGTCCAGGCGGCTGACACGACGGGGGACGCGCGATGATCTGGCTCACCTGGCGCCAATTCCGCGCCCAAGCGATCGCCGCCCTGGTCATCCTCGCCGCCGCCGCGACCTACCTTCTGCTCAGCGGGTTGGGGATGCACCACGACTACGCGGCCGACATGGCCTCGTGCACCCCGCTGAACGATTGCGGCAGCATGCAGAACCAGTTCCAGGGGAGCTACAACGCCGCGTTCACTCTCCTCCAACTGTTTCTCATCGTCACCCCTGCGTTGATCGGCATCTTCTGGGGTGCCCCGCTGATCGGCCGCGAATTCGAGAACGGCACCCACCAACTTGCCTGGAACCAGAGCGTGATGCGCAGCCGCTGGCTCGCGGTCAAGCTCGCCGGCGTCGGCATCGCCTCGATCGTCATGGCCGGACTGCTGAGCTTCCTGCTGACCTGGTGGGCCGGACCGCTCGACCAGATCAACGGCAGCCGGTTCGCGGCCGCGACCTTCTCGACCCGGGACATCGTCCCGCTCGGTTACGCCGCGTTCGCCTTCGCCCTGGGCACCACGGCCGGACTGCTGCTGCGCCGCACCGTCCCCGCGATGGCCGTGACCCTCGCCGTGTTCATCGGCCTCCAGATCCTCGTGCCCGCCACCATCCGCCCCAACCTGCTTCCCTCGACCACGGTCACCTTCCCCGTCAACCAGGCCACCGCGAGCCAGGCCGACGGCATCTTCATGAACAACGGCGGCTCCGATGTCTACTTTGCCGGCCTGCCGGTACCGCAGGGCTCATGGGTGATCTCAGCCCCACCGATTGAGGACTCCTCCGGCCAGGTGGTCCCCGCGTCCAGCCACCTCGACTGCTTCCCTGGCCCGGCGCAGGGCCCGGTCCCTGCGCCGGGCCAGGGCCCGGTCTCGGCCAAGGGCGGAGGCGACCGCTTCTCCCAGACCGGTGCGTGCCTGGCCGGGTACGACCTGCACGAAACGGTCACCTACCAGCCCGCGAGCCACTACTGGCCGCTCCAGTGGCTCGAGACCGGGATCTTCCTCGTCCTCGCCGCGCTCCTGTCAGGATCCTGTTTCTGGCTGATCCGGCGCCGGCAGAACTGAAAAACCGGCCCCCGCAAGGGGGCCGGTCCACTTGGGACGTGACGAGCCGGTCGGCTCAGACCAGTTCGGGCGCGACGCGCTGGTTGAACAACTCGATGCCGGACAGGTCGTAGGCGGCCTCGCTGAAGTACAGGATCGCGTAGGACATGCCCAGTTTCCCGAGCGCGGTCAGCCGCTCCGTGACCTGCTCGACCGTGCCGACCAGCGGGCCGGTCGCGTACTGCTCGTAGGTCCGCTCAAGCACGTCGGGCGCGAGCAGCGGCTCGTAGTGCGCGCGGATCCAGGCGAGCCGGTCCTGGACGTCCTTCTCGGTCTCGCCGATCACGACGTTGTAGTTCGCGGACCGGACGATCGCGTCGTAGTCGGTGCCGACATCGCGGCAGTGGTCGGCCAGCAGCTGCGACTTGTGCACGAAGCCCTCGGCGCTGCCATCGAAGTTCGTGTACGCGGCATACTTCGCCGCGATCCGCAGGGTCTTGCGCTCGCCGCCGCCAGCGATCCACAACGGGATTCCGCCCTCCTGCAGCGGGAGCGGACGGCAGATTGCGCCGTCCACCTGGTAGTGCTTGCCGGCGAAGGTGGCCGTTCCCTCGCTCCAGAGCTGGCGCATGATCTGCACGCCCTCGTCGAGGCGGGCGATCCGCTCGCCGGCCGAGGGGAAGCCGTAGCCGTAGGCGAGCCACTCGTGCTCGTACCAGCCGGCGCCGATGCCCATCTCGACCCGGCCGCCGGAGATCGCGTCGATGGTGGCTGCGACCTTCGCCAGATAGGCCGGGTTGCGGTAGCTCATACAGGTGCACATCTGGCCGAGGCGTACCCGCTCGGTGGCCGCCGCGAGGGCCGCCATCAGCGTCCAGGCCTCGTGGGTGGCCTCCTCGGTGGGCACGGGCACAGTGTGGAAATGGTCGTAGACCCAGATGGACTCGAACGGCCCGGATTCGGCCGCGCGGGCCACTCCGAGCATCGTCTTCCAGTGATCAGCGGGGGAGATGCCGGCCAGGTCGAGACGCCAGCCCTGAGGAATGAAAAGTCCGAAGCGCATGGTCCCCAGTCTAGTTCGACGACCGACCTCCGACATGCCCCGGTCCGGACGGCACGTCGCTGGCGTATCGTAAGCTCACCAGTACGATTAGTGTCCATGCCCTGATGACGCGGCGATGGTATTGACATGACTGCGATAGGCAACGGCAAGAACGAACCCGCCGTCGACCGGCCGATGTGGGTACAGGGATGGCGGCGCATCGTCCTGGCCGCCGGAATGCTGGTCTACCCGGTCGTCACGGCGATCGGGATCTCGCAGTATTCGCGCGGTACGGCCGCCGTTGCCGGGTACGTGATCGACGTCTTGTTCTGCGCCTGCTATGTGTTGACCGGGGTGGTGGGTTCTTGTGAGTCGCGGGCGTGGTTCTGGGCACTGTTCGGCATCATGACCGGGTTGTTCGTCGCCGAGCTCCCGGTCGCAGAAGTGTTGACGGCTTCGGGGCGCCGCCGTTGACAGGCGGCGCCCCGGCCTCGCTCAGTCCCAGGTCTCGCCAGCTGGCGCCTTGGTGGTGACGTTGAGCCGGTTGAAGAAATTCGTCGTGGCGATGGTCAGGATGACGGCCGCGAGGCCCTGCTCGTCGTAATGGGCGGCGGCCTCGTTCCAGACCTCGTCCGGCACCGCGTCCGGCCGGTCGGCCAGGCGGGTGGCGGCCTCGGCCAGGGCCAGCGCGGCCCGCTCGGCGTCGGTGAAGAACGGCGATTCGCGCCAGGCCGCCAGACCCCACAACCGCTCCTCGGTCACCCCGGCCTTCTTGGCGCTGCTCGCGCCCCCGTGGACGCAGACGCTGCACCCGTTGATCTGGCTCGCCCGAAGGTGGACCAGTTCGAGCGTCTCCTGCGGCACGCCTCCCCCGCCGGCCGCTTTGACGAGGCCCCCGATAGCCTGCATGGCGTCGAGGACCATCGCCGGATTCTTCATTCGTGCTTCCATGATTGCGCTCCCTGACGGGTCGGTCTCCAGCGTTCCGCCCGGCCGCTGCCGGGCCGGTCCGGCTCTTCACCGGTATGACCCGCCAGGCCGTGCGAGTGTGACCGGCCCGGAAAAATTCTTCTATGTCCCCTAGAAGAGTCGGGGGTGTCACACTGGAAGTTGATCAGGCTTCCCCTAGCCTGGTCTCAGCCGAGGTGATGACTCCCTTGGCCGCCCCGGCTCTACATCCCCCCCGTGGAGCCGGGGCACTCCTCGTTCTCCCCGGCTCGGCGGATCGGGGATCAGGCCGTAGACGCCGAGCAGCTTCCGCCCGCCATCGCCGACCGCGATGAAGACCAGGTGCTGCTCGATGTAGTCGGCGGTGACGTCGTAATCAACCGCGAGCGCGCGATGGACTTGAGGGAGCGACTCCGGGCGCGATCCGTCCGTCACAGTTGCGCGCCACCTGCTCGGCGAGCCCGCAGCGCCTGGATCTTGGCGATTTGGCGGTCGAGTTCCTGTTTGACGGACTCGTCGGTGACGCCGAGGTTGGCAAGTTCGGCGGTTGTCTCGCCGTCCACGGCGACGACGCCGAGCAGGAGGTGTTCGGTACCGATGTAGTTGTGGCTGAGGTGCAGGGCAGCGGCCAGGGTCTCCTTGAACACGGTCCGGACCGTGTCGCTGATCGGCAGCCAGTCGGTGGTGCCCCCCTGGCTTGCCAGGTCGGCGAGGGCCGCCGGGTCGACCGGGCCGGCCGCCGGCCCGAAGACGGCCTGCAGCCGATCGTCGGTAGCCCCTAGCTGATGGAGGATCACGGCCGCGAGGCCCTCGGGCTCGGCGAGCAGCCCGAGCACCAGATGCCCGGCGTCGAGGGCCGGGTCGCCGGCGGCGCGGGCCGAGGCGTGGGCCGAGAGCAGGCAGGAGCGGGCCCGGTCGGTGAAGCGGGCGAAGCGTCCGCCCGGCGTGGGCGAGGCGACGTCCTCCCAGCGGAAGACGAACTTCTTCTGGGCGGCCTGCTTCGACACGCCCATGCTCGCGCCGATCTCGCTCCAGGAGGCACCGGAACGGCGCGCCTGGTCGACGAAGTGGCCGATCAGCGCGTCGGCCTGGTCGGCGAGGCGGGATCCGGCGACCACCGCGTCACTGAGGTGTTCCAGCGGTCCGCCGGCGGGATGCTGGGCCTTGACGTAGGCGATCAGGTTGTCGAGGAGAGCGGGGAACGGGGGTTCGGTCATGAGTCAACTTTAGGTTGACGATTGCCTATCGTCAATGCTGGGTTGACGATTTTCGCGGGCTTCCCCCGCACGACCGTTTCGCGCCGACTGATTCCCCGTCAACACTCCACAGAACATCCGCGGCATGCCACACTGACGTTGATCAGGCACCCCCAAGCCTGATCCCGGCCGGGGTGAAGACGTCCCCCGGCCCGCCCCGGCTCCACCCTCCCCCCTGTGGAGCCGGGGCACCCTTTCCCTTGCCGGGCCCCTGCTTACTCGCGGTGCTCACTCATGATCCGGCTCGAACACCTGGGGGTAATAGCCGCGGAGATAGGCGCCGTACCACTGCGGCGACATGGGGCCGCCCCAACGCGCCGGATCCAGCAGCGCGCCGGTGCGCTCGATGGCGGCCAGCGCCCCGACCTCCGCGCGCAACCGGCCGGCCCAGCCGGAATCCTGCGGCGCCGGGTTCGCCAGCAGCTCTTCGAGCGTACTGATCAGCAGCGCCTTCTGCGCGATCGTCTCCGGCGTCACCTCACGCAGGCAGACGAAGTAGCCCCCGCTCAGATAGTCGTCCCACTGCTCGGCCACGGTCTCCTCGTCGTCCGGCAGGCCGAGCTTCCGTGCCGCCGCGGCGTAGCGCCCGCTGAACCAGCCCGGCAAGGCCTCGATCCCGCCCGCCGCGTCGACCAGGTCGAAGTACTCGGGCGGCACCATGTCGGTTCCGTCGTCCAGACGGTAGGCGGGCTGCGGCAACAAGCCGTCGGTCATGGCCTGCCGCGCCGCAGCCAGACCGCCCTCACGACTGGCGGCGACATCCGCCAGGGGCGTGAACCGGCTGCGGATGTACCGCTCGTCCAATTCGGCGAGCCGCCGGGCGACCTCACCGGGCCCGGTCAGCCTGGGACAGAGCCGGCCGGTCAGGTCGGTGGCGGTCGGGGAGGCGGCCTCGGCCGGATAGGTCTCGGGGTAGGGCATGGGCAGTCGCCTATCTGTGGTTCGAGTCGATGAACTTGGCGAAGGCTTGTGCGCTCAGCCTGCCACGCCGCACCGACAGCAGAGGCTGACGCGGCTGATGCGGCTGATGCGTGCACCCCTCAACCCTAGGGTGCAAAGAGGGTCTCAACCCTGGGTGCAACCCTGGGACTGAGGTCCGGAGACGGTTCCGACGGCACAGTAGAGCCATGACTACTACTGATTACCTCATCTCCGCGGTCCTGGTCCTGCTCGTCATCCCGCAGCTGCGCGGCATGCGCATCGGTCTGCGCAGCCTGCTCCTGCCGCTGGTCGCGGTCGGCGCGGCGGCGGCCTACTACCTCAAGTCGATCCCCACCTCGGGCCACGACGTCTCCCTGGACCTGGCGCTCGGCGCGGTCGGCCTGGCACTCGGAGTGCTCTGCGGCCTCTCCACCAGGGTGTTCCGGGACAAGGAAGGCTTCCTGGTTTCAAAGGCTGGCATAGCCGCCGCAGCCCTGTGGATCGTCGGAATGGCCGCCCGGACCGCGTTTGCCTACGAGGCGGATCACAGCGCTGCCCACGCGGTGTACACCTTTAGCGTCAACAACCAGATCACCGGCGCCGACGCCTGGACCGCCGCCCTGGTCCTGATGGCACTCGTCCAGGTCATCGCCCGACTCATCGTCATCCGGATCAAGGCTCACAACACCGCCCCGTCCGCCCTGCCGGTCAGCGCCTGATGCCACAGCTGTTTCATGCCCTGATCGTCGGCAGTCCGAGCGCAGTCACCTGATCGAGGAGCTCGACCAGATTCTCCGGGTAGTACACCTCGGCCTCGGCCACGAGCTCGTCCCGAGTCCACCAGCGATGACCGTCGATATCACGGAGTTCCGCTTCCTCAAAGCCGGACTCATCCACCTCCCACGATTCGACGACCACGGCGAAGAACTCCTGCCGCTGCCGGTAGATCACCCCGTCGTACGGGAATTCGGTGACATCCTGGGAAACCGGCCCGTGCATCTGGTCGGCTGACAACCGCAGACCGGTCTCCTCGAACAACTCCCGCGCGGCAGCCTCGGCATGGCCCTCACCCTCCTCCAGGCCGCCGCCCACGGTGAACCAGTACCGAATCTGCGGAGTGGCCGGATCGCACCCGCGAAACAGCAGCAACCGCCCGGCCGCGTCGATCAGCAAAACCCGCGCCGCGATCCGATCCTGTGCTGGTTGTGTCGTCATGCCTTACCCTCTTCCGCAGGTGTCTTGAGCCATCGATCGAACCAAGCGCGGGTGCGCCGCAGGATGTCGAGCTGATGATTCCGCTCCCGGATCCCGTGGCCCTCTCTCGGGTAGACCACGAACTCGTGCTCGACGCCGAAATGACGCAACGCACGGTGAAAGAACTCGCCCTGGGACAACGGGACGTTCGTGTCGTTCCCGCCATGCAGGATCAACACCGGCGTGTTGACTTTCGAAGCGAACGAGATCGGACTCAGCCGATCGTGCGGGTGTGGGCCGACTCCCTCCCACCCGGTGCTGCCACTGAGCGCCGCCTCGAACTGCCCGAACTCGCCTGCTGCCGCCAGCATCCCCCAATCGCTGATGCCCGCGCCCATCACGGCCGCCTTGAACCGATCGCTCTGCCCGACCGCCCAGGCCGCGATGTACCCGCCGTGACTCCACCCCCCGATGCCGAGCCGGTCGGGCGCGGCGACCCCTTCGGCGATCAGCATGTCGATACCAGCGGTGATGTCAGTCCATTCGTCGACGCCGACCGCCACGCTGACGGTCACCGCGAAATCGTGGCCATACCCCCGGCTGCCGCGCGGGTTGGGCAGAAAGACCGCATACCCCGCAGCGGCCAGCCACTGCCCGCTGGGGTACTCACCGAGCTGCAGCTGCAATTGGTCGGCATGCCGCCAGTACGGCCCTCCGTGCACAATCGTGACCAGTGGGAACGGACCGTCCTGCCGAGATTTGCCAGCCGGTAGGATCAGCAAACCCTCCAGCGCCAACCCGTCGACCGCCCGATACGACAAGCGCTCCTGAATCCCCCACTGGATGCCGCGATACTCGGGTCTGGTGTCGCTGATCCTGGTGAGCGGCTGCTCCGGAGGACCGGCATAGACCTCCAACGGCTCGTAACGCGTACTTGCCAGCGCGGCCACGACGTCACCGGACCAACTCGCGGTCAAGCTCTCCAGCTCTCCCTGGACACGAGCTACCTCCGCCAGCTCGGTCCCGTCCGGACTAAGCCGGTGAACGGCGGTATCAAGACCGTCGGCGACCAGAACCAACGGCACGCCGGATCCGACCTGAACGAGCGCCGCCGGACAAGCGGTCATCCCCACGGTCAGATTGCGGCTCTCAATCGCCGATCCAGAGTCCGACACAGCAATATCGAACACCGCGGCGCCACCCAAAACGCCACCCGGCGTGGTGGCCAAATACGCCAGATGCCAATCGCCCTCGGCATTCCACCAGGCGAGCGACGAGGTCTCCAGCTCAGTCGGCCCGAGGCTCCGCGAGGTCCCACTCTCCGGATCCACCAGGTGGAGCTCAGGGCTGAAACTCCCCGGGTCCACTTCGGGGCCACTCCAGGTGACCACCGCGAGCGGCCCACCGTCCGGCCGCTGGACCGCCTCGATCACATGCCGATCGCCCAGCCCAGCCAGCGTACGGATCCCCCCGGTCCGCAGATCGAGCAGGCGCAACCGATCCGGCCGGATGGACTCACTCCACACCCAGGCGTCATCACGCTCCTGCTCACGTAGCTGGTCCCGCTCCGACGGCTCATCCGGCGCGATCAAGGCGACCAGCCCGGGGTCGAGCAGCGGAAGATAGTCGCTGATCCCACTCGTCCAGGCAGTCAGGACCTCCATCGCGCCACCGCTCCGCCGAATCCGGTGCAGTTGTGCCTCACCGCCCTTGGCGTTCGACAGGAAGAAGACGGCCTCCGAGTCCCATGTCCACTGCGGCGATCGGCCCGCCGCCGCGCCCTCGGTCAGCTTTCGTGGCGCGATGCTCCCGTCCACCGCGCCGATCCAGAGCTCGCCGACCGGGCGCTCACCGACCTGCCCGACCGGCGCGATCCGATAGACCACCCACCGGCCATCCGGAGAGATAACCGGGCAGCGCGGCTCCGAGCCGTCCACCACAAGCTCCGCCGTCAACACGGTCTCGACATCTTCGACTCTGCCCATCGGCTCCCCTGTTCAACGAATGATCGGCCCATTGTTCCACCGGCCCGCTGACCGCGAGGAAGCGCGGCAGCTGCCCTCATTCCTGTGCGATGCGATAGACCGCCGTGAAACAGCGAGTCTCGTCTGGCACCTGGAGAGTCCCGTCCGGGTTGCGGCTCAGCGCTCCGCACAAGCACTCTTCGTCGGGATCGGCCACAGCCACGATCACTTCGTTCTCCACTGAACAATCTGAACAGCGCAGGTAGATATCAGGCAGGGCCAACCAATCGACCGTGCCGTCATCCACAGGCAACCGTGCGACGAACTCAAGCAACCGGCCTTCGTCGTCACGGATTTCGCGTCGGCTGCGCACGTTCATGGGCGCGCCCGGCGAGGTGTCATGGTCGATCAGGAGATCCACCTCGAATTTCCCGCCGTCGATGAAAAGAGTGAAATCATCGAACCCCTCCGGCACCAGGTCGTCGAGCCCGTTCCCGTGGTAGACCGGTTCGAACCACACCTCGTGCTCGTCATCGTTGACTGCCATCCAATAGGCGAAAGAATGCCCGTTGCTGGCATCGTCGAACCACGGGCAGCGCTTCCACCACACGCGTTGCCCATGTTCCGTCAACGTGGCCACCGCGCGCAGAAAGTAGGCTTCAACCGCCTCGTCGACCGTGATCATGGCTGTCATCAACAACTCCGGTGAAAGTCGGGGAAATGGCAGACTTTTGGGAATCTCAAAGGCTGAAGCGTATAAGAGCGGTGGAATCCTCCAGAAGGCCACGTGTTTCACAGGTCTGCTACAACTGCCTTGATTTGACCGACGACGATATTCTTGATCGATGCGCATCTTGTTCACCTTCATCGGCGGCAGCGGTCACTTCCACCCTCTCGTCCCCGTGGCCAGGGCCGCCGAGGCGGCGGGGCACACGGTTGCCATCGCCGGTTCGGGCGGGATGGTGGCCAAGATCGAGGCGGCCGGCTTCACCGCCTTCCCGACGAGCGAGCGGCGCAATTCCGGCACGGTGGCGCCGCAGGACATGCCGGAGCGAATGCCGGTGCCTCCGATCGACCCGGAGCGTGAGGACCGGGATCTGCGATCTGGTCGTCTCGCACGGCGGCTCCGGCAGCGTCATGGGCACGCTCGCCCACGGACTGCCGTCGGTACTCTTCCCCATGGGCGCGGACCAGCCGCACAATGCGCAGCGATGCGTAGACCTCGGTACCGCGCTGCTTCTGGACCCGGTCTCGGCCACGCCGGACGAGGTACGCGCGGCAGTATCCACCGTACTGGCGGAACCGAGCTACCGGCTGGCCGCTGAGCGTGTCCAGGCCGAGATCAACGCCCTGCCCGGCCCTGAGCAGACAATTCCCCTGCTCGAACGCCTCTGCTGATTCCCTCATCCAGCCGGCGTGCACTCCCCGCGTCCCACCGCAGAAAGCCGTCGCCAAAAAGTTGTTGGCACTACGGCCCCGCCGTACTCCTACCTTCGAATCGCGGACCGACGACGTCCCGGCTCCCACGGCGCCGCACCCCAGCGCGCTGCGGCCAAGCGCACCTTGTGAATCTGGGAGTAGCCCATGTCTTTCGTCAAAGCCGCCGTCGCGGCCGTCGCGGTGCTCGCTTCGGCGACAACGCCCGCGGCAGTCCGGCCGCCTTCCGTCAACTTCGCGGCCCTGACCGTGTACGCCGTCGGCCCGACCGACAACTACGTGGCCGAATGGACTGGCGTGGGAGGCAACTGGACCGTCATCGGCGGGGCCGCCAACCACGTGTACGCCGGCTCCGCCGGTGTGTTCGCGACGGACCCCACCAGCGGTGACATCTGGCAGTACGACGGCACGCCGGGCGAGTGGACCGTGATCGGCGGGCCGGGCAACGAGTTCGCCGAGGGCGGCGGCCACCTCTACGGCCTCGGCCCGGACGACGCCTACGTCGCCGAATACGACGGCACGCCGGGCTCGTGGACAATCATCCGGAACCAGTCGACCGGCAACATCTACGCCGGAACCTACGGACTGTTCGCCATCGCCAAGGACGGTCTCGGCGATCTGGTCCATTACAACGGCACACCGAACAGCTGGACCAACATCGGCTCCGGGTCGGTGTCCAACGTCGCGGTCGGCACGAGCGCGGTCTACGCCGCGAGTATCAACTGCCTGACCGTCTCGGAGTGGAACTCGGGCACCGGCTGGGAGGAGATCGGGCCGCTGCACTCCGGGGACTGCATCGACGGCCTGGTGGCGGGCGGCGACGGCTTGGTCATCGACGACCAGACCACGGCCACCTCGGACCTGTACGGTGGCTCGCCGTATAAGTGGACTGTGATCAACACCTCACCGTATCTGCTACCCGATGCGATCAGCCCGACTTACATCTATGGCTTCAGCCTCGTCAACGGGACCACGAACGTGGACCTGTATTCGGGGTCTGGCACACAGTGGGACGTCATCGGCGGCGCCGCGACTCCGCCGCTCGCTGCAGGCGACTAACCCCGACGTAGGTCGCGCAGGCCAGGCCGGGCCAAGCCCGTTCACGCCTGCGCGACCTTCGATTGTCCCGGTACCGCAATTGTTCAGGCACCTCCCTTCTGCCAGACCCTGTCCGCGGAGTACTGCGCTAGCTGCTCAACTCTGCGCCATGTCGACGAAACGGGAGTAATGGCCCTGGAACGCCACGGTGATTGTGGCGGTGGGGCCGTTACGGTGTTTGGCGACGATCAGGTCGGCCTCGCCGGCCCTTGGGGATTCGCGCTCGTACGCGTCCTCGCGGTGTAGCAGGATGACGACGTCGGCGTCCTGCTCCAGTGAGCCGGATTCACGCAGGTCGGACATCATCGGGCGCTTGTCGGTGCGCTGTTCCGGGCCACGGTTGAGCTGGGAGATCGCGATCACGGGGACCTCGATCTCCTTGGCCAGGAGTTTGAGCGAGCGGGAGAGCTCGGACACTTCCTGTTGCCGGTTCTCCGCCCGGCGGGAGCCGCCGTGCGACATCAGCTGCATATAGTCGATGATCACCAGGCGGAGGTCGTGGCGCTGCTTGAGGCGGCGGCACTTGGCGCGGATCTCCATCATCGACATGTTCGGGGAGTCGTCGATGAACATCGGCGCGGCGGAGACCTCGCCCATCCGGCGGGCCATCTTGGCCCAGTCGTCGTCCGTCATCGTGCCGGCTCGCATGTGGTGCAGGGCGACTCGGGCCTCGGCGGAGAGTAGGCGCATGGTGATCTCGTTGCGGCTCATTTCGAGCGAGAAGATCACGCTGGCCAGTCCGTTGCGGATGGAGCAGGATCGGGCAAGATCCAATCCCAGTGTGCTTTTGCCGATGGCCGGCCGGGCCGCGATGATCACCATCTGGCCGGGGTGCAGGCCCTGGGTGAGCGCGTCGAGGTCGGCGAAGCCGGTGGGCACGCCGGTCATCTGGCCGGAGCGGTTGGAGATCGACTCGATCTCGTCCAGGGCGCCTTCCATGATGTCGGACAGGGGGGCGAAGTCCTCGCTCGCGCGCTGTTCGGTGACGCCGTAGATCTCCTGCTGGGCCTTGTTGACGATCTCGTCGAGGTCGGCGCCGTCGGTCGAGTAGCCCATCTGAGTGATCCGGGTGCCCGCTTCGACCAGGCGGCGCAGGATCGCCCTTTCCCGCACGATCACGGCGTAGTAGCCGGCGTTGGCGGCGGTGGGCACCGAGGCCATCAGGGTGTGCAGGTAGGGGGCGCCGCCGATGCGGGCCAGTTCGCCGTGCTTGTTGAGCGCGTCGGCGACGGTGACCGCGTCGGCCGGCTCGCCGCGGCCGTAGAGGTCCAGGATCGAGTCGTAGATCAGCTCGTGGGCCGGCTTGTAGAAGTCCCGGCCCTTGATCGAGTCGATGACGTCGGCGATCGCGTCCTTCGACAGCAGCATTCCGCCGAGCACACCCTGTTCGGCGGCCAGGTCCTGCGGGGGCATGCGGTCGTAGCGGCCCGGGCCTGCGGAGTCGGTGCCGTAGTCCGGCGCTCCGTAGGCGGCCTCGCCGTACCCGCCCTCGGGGGGAGGTTCCGGGGGACTGTCGGGGCTGTCGAAGGCGGCCATCGATCCAGTCGCCTCCTCAAGCGTTTCGGTGTTACGGCGTACCCGCCGGCGTCGGTCGAGCCAGTGAACCCACTACGTTACGGGGTACTGCGGCAGCGGGCGAGCAACCTGTCCACAGGTCCTGTGGACAGCCTGTGGACAGTTTGTGGATAACCTGGGGATAACTTGTCATGATCTGTTGAAAACTGCCGGTCATCCTGTGTGTAGTGACTGGACAACGGGTGTGGATAGATCACATCAGTGAGACGTCTGCCCGGTGACGTGCAGTCCTTCCGGGGTGGAGTTATCCACAGGCTGTGCGCAAAAAAAATTCCGGGCAGCGTCCCCAAAAAAACTTGTTTCGAGGGGGCGCTACCCGAAATTCTGTCGGTAAGGCGCTGGAAACTAGCCGCCGACGACGGTCAGACCCACAGTGGCCACGACTTCCGGGTGCAGGCGCACCGAGACCTTGTGGCTGCCGATGGTCTTGATCGGGGTCGGGATCTCGATCCGGCGCTTGTCCACGATCGGACCGCCGGCCTTGGACACCGCGGTGGCGACGTCCGCGACGGTGATCGCGCCGAAGAGCCGGCCGGTCGAGCCGGCGGCCCGTCCGGTCACCTTGACGGTCAGGCCCTCGAGCTCGGCCTTCAGTTCCTTGGCGTGGCCGAGGTCGCGCACCTCGCGGGCCTTGCGGGCCTTGCGGATCGTCTCGATCTGCTTCTCCGCGCCCTTGGTCCACGCCATGGCGTAGCCCTGGGGCACGAGGTAGTTGCGGCCGTAGCCGTCCTTGACGACGACGACGTCGCCGGGGGCGCCCAGCTTGTCGATCTCATGCGTAAGGATGAGCTTCATTTGATAATCACCCTTCCTTAGCGCGTGGTGCTGGTGTAGGGCAGCAGCGCCATCTCACGGCTGTTCTTGACAGCCGTGGCGATGTCACGCTGGTGCTGCGTGCAGTTGCCGGTCACGCGACGGGCCCGGATCTTGCCGCGGTCGGAAATGAACTTCCGCAGCAGGTTCGTGTCCTTGTAGTCGATCGGGGCGACTTTGTCCTTGCAAAAGGCGCAAACCTTCTTCTTCGGCTTGCGCACCGGGGGCTTAGCCATGGTGGTTCTCCTGAGAAATCAAAAAGACTAGAACGGGGGCTCGTCCGAATAGCCGCCACCCCAGTTGTTGCCCCCGCCGCCACCGCTGTTGGTGGCCCAGGGGTCGTCCTGAGGTGCGGAGTTGCGAGCCTGCTGGCCGCCGCCGCCACTGTTGCCGCCCGACGAGTTGCCGCCGAAACCGCCGCCTCCGGTGTTGCCACCGGCAGCGCCGCCTCCGCCGCCCCAATTACCGCCGCCAGACCCGTCGCCACCGCCGAAGCCGCCACCGCCGCCCGAACCGCGGGCCGCCCTGGTGACTTTCGCCGTCGCGTATTTCAACGCCGGCCCGACCTCTTCGACGGTCATCTCGAAGACCGTGCGCTTCTCACCCTCGCGGGTCTCGTAAGACCGCTGCTTGAGCGAACCCTGGACGATCACCCGCATGCCCTTGGTCAGGCTCTCGGCGACGTTCTCGGCCGCCTGGCGCCAGATCGAGCAGGAGAGGAAGAGGGCGTCGCCGTCCTTCCACTCGTTGGTGTTCTTGTCGAAGGTGCGCGGGGTCGAGGCCACGGTGAAGCTGGCCACGGCCGCGCCGCTCGGGGTGAAGCGGAGTTCGGGGTCGTTGGTGAGATTGCCGACGACGGTGATGATGGTCTCGCCTGCCATGGGGGATCTACTCGCCTTTCGGGCTTGGGTGACTTGACTGGTGGAGCTGTGCTTTCGGGCGTTGCTCCGTCAGCGCGACACAGGGGCCCGCCGCAGCGGACTATCGCTGGTCGGGACGGATGACCTTGGTGCGCAGCACTCCCTCGTTGAGGTTGAGCTGGCGGTCGAACTCGTTCACGACGGCCGGGGTGGCGTTGAGGTTGATGACGGCGTAGATGCCCTCGGCGACCTTCTTGCCACTCTTCTTGATCTCGTAGGCGAGACGACGACGGCCCCAGATGTCGACCTTCTCGACCGTCCCGCTGTTGGTGCGGATGACGTTCAGGAAGTTCTCCACCGTGGGAGTGATCTGACGCTCTTCGAGGTCGGGGTCGAGGATGACCATGACTTCGTAATGACGCATGTGGAAACCCACCTCCTCTGGACTCAGGCGGCCGCGGACTCTCCGCGGCAGGAGGGCAATGCGTCGTCCGGGCGATACGGCCGCGAAGGCCGCGCGCGAGCCGTTTTGCGGACGGCTCAACCCGGTGCGCGCTCGGTGAAACCGCGCTCCGGGTCCAGAACAGGTCAAGTCTACCCGGTCGGCGGGGGTGCTCAGGGGCATGTCCGGCGCCTTGACCCGATTGGCCTCTTGATATCGGGCCTGAACGAGCCGATGGTGACAGGTAGGGATGGGTGCGTCCACGCACCCCGGTCACTGCCGCCAGGAAGGACCCAAAGATGGGATCCAAAGGTTCGGTACCGAACTCCGCACAGCCCGACGCCACATCTGCCGCCCACCACTACCACCTCCTCAACACGGACGGTCTCTCGCATCCGCGGGAGAACGTCGCGACCCTGCTGACCACGAGTTTCGGTATCGCGGCCGGCATCTGCGCCTTCTTCCCCACGCTGCACATCCTGGGTGCGTGGGCCGGTATCGCGGGCCTGGGCACCGGGCTGTACGCCCAGATGATCTCCGCCACGACGGCGGAACGCGTGTTCAACGTCTGCGCCATGACGGTCTCCGGAGTCGGTCTGCTCTTGGCACTTGCTCACGGTGGACTTTACTGACCGCCACTGACAGTTTCCGGCGCCCGGATCGGCGGTCGGATCTGCGCTCAGAGCGGCGGTTTTGAGCGCCACGCGCACTCGGTGTGCCGCTGTGTCGTACCGCCGCGCTAGCGTGGTCGGCATGGAGCGTGTTGGCGTGCGTATCGGATGTCATGTTGATCAGAGCGACCCGGTCGGTGCCGCGCGGGAGCGTGGCACCGATGTGGTGCAGATCCTGCTCGGCGACCCGCAGAGCTGGTCGAAACCGGAGCCTTCGTTTCCCGGTGGCGCGGCCGCGCTCAAGGAGGCCGCGGAGGCCGCTGGCCTGCGTATTTATGTGCACGCGCCGTACGTGATCAACGTGGCGTCGGCGAACAACCGGATCCGGATCCCCAGCCGCAAGCTGCTCCAGCAGACCGTCGATGCCGCCGCCGAGATCGGCGCGAGCGGAGTGGTCGTGCACGGCGGGCACGTCACGAAGGACGACGACCCCCAGCTCGGCTTCGACAACTGGCGCAAGGCCGCCGAGGGGCTCAAGCTGAACTGCCCGGTGTTCATCGAGAACACCGCTGGCGGCAGCTACGCGATGGCCCGGCATCTGACCTCGCTGGAGAAGCTCTGGGCCGCGCTCGAAGGGCATGACATCGGCTTCTGCCTCGACACCTGCCATGCCTTCGCCGGCGGGGAGCCGGTCGAGACGGTGGTGGAGAAGATCCTGAAGATCACCGGCCGGATCGACCTGGTCCACGCCAACGACTCGCAGGGCCCGCTCGACTCCGGCCGGGACCGGCACGCCAACTTCGGCGAGGGGCTGATCGCCTCGGCCGACCTGTCCACCGCCCTGCGTGCCGCGGCCGAGGTCGGCGCCGACTTCATCTGCGAGACCCCGGGCGAGGCGTCAGCGCAGGCCGCGGACATCGCGTGGGCGAAGGAGCAGATCGGGTCGGCCGCCGGCTGAGCGGTCGATCGCCCACCCGATCACGAGCCCGCTCGTCACAATTCGTCACGGTCCCGGCGCGTTCTGTGTGCGATTGTCGGCTCGGCACGTGATACTGACTCTCTGATGTCTATGCCTGCCGCGCCGCTGACTCTGCGGAACATTTCCCCCGCGGAACACCGCGCCTTCGTCGAGTCGGGCACGTTGGGTGATCAGACCTCCTTCCTGCAGTGTCCGGGCTGGGGGGCGGTGAAGGAGGACTGGCGCTCCCAGTCGCTCGGCTGGTTCGTCGGCCGGGACCTGTCCGCCGTCGCCACCGTGCTCTACCGGCCGATCCCGCACACGCGCTGGTCCCTGGCCTACCTGCCGGAGGGGCCGCTGATCGACTGGCTGGGCGAGCGCGACCCGCGCCCGGTGGCCGACTGGCTTGACCCGTTGGTGCGCCACCTCAAGTCCGCGCACGTCTTCTCAGTGCGGATCGGGCCCAAGGTGCCTCTGCAGCGGTGGTCGACCGAGACGGTGAAACGTGGGATGGCCGACCCGTCAGCCGTCCGGCTCGGCGATCTCGCCTCAGACGCGCAGGACGACCGGGCTGCCGGCCTCGGCCGCCAGCTGCGCTCACTGGGCTGGCGCCAGGACAAGCCAAGCAGTTCCGGATTCGGGGACGTGCAGCCGCGCTACTTCTTTCAGTTGCCGCTGCGCGGCCGCAAGGAGGCCGAGGTGTTCGCCGGCCTGAACCAGCAGTGGCGGCGCAACATCCGGTTGGCCGAGCGGGCCGGAGTCGAGGTGGTCCACGGGTCGTTCGAGCAGTTGCCCGAGTTCCACCGGCTCTACCTGGAGACCGCGGAGCGGGACCGCTTCACTCCGCGCCCGCTGAGTTACTTCCAGCAGATGTTCCGTGCGCTGCAGGAAGAGAACCCCGAGCGGATCAGGCTCTATCTGGCTCGATATCAGGGCGAGTACCTGGCGGGCGCGACGATGGTCACGGTCGGCGACCACGCCTGGTACGGCTACGGCGCCTCGTCCGGCCGGCTTCGCGAACTCAAGGCTTCGAACGCGATGCAGTGGCGGATGATCCGGGACTGCCTGCGCGCCGGCACCCGGGTCTACGACCTGCGGGGCGTGAGCGACACCCTCGACCCGGAGCACCATCTGTTCGGGCTGCTGCGGTTCAAAGTCGGCACCGGCGGTGAGGCGGTCGAGTACCTGGGGGAGTGGAACTTGAGTATCAACAAGGTGCTGTCACGGGCGATCCGGCTCTACCTAGCCCGAAGGTAGCGCCATGCCGCTCACCCTCTACGTGGACCGCACTGCCTGGGAAGGGCAGCATCAGCGGCTGCTCGAACGCTTCCCCGGCATCGTTCCGGTGGCCAAGGGCAACGGCTACGGGTTCACCGTGCCGGTGCTGGCCCAGGCCGCCGCGCGGCTGCCGGTGGACCAACTCGCCGTGGGCACCCTGGCCGAGGCCGCCGCAGTGGCGGACCTCTTCCCCCGCGATCTGCTGGTCCTGGAGCCCTACCAGGAGGAGGTCCCTGACGGGAATAGGCGCATTCCCGGCCCGCGCTCGGCCGGCGATATCGAGCTCTTCCGGCACAGCGACCGGATCGTGCACACCGCGGCCTCGGTCGACGGAGTACGCAAATTGGCCGGCCGGCGGATCGTGCTGGACTGCCGCAGCTCGCTGCGCCGACACGGGATCACCCGGAACGAGTTGGCGGACGTCGCCGCAGCGCTCGGAGGTCAGGAACTAGAAGGCTGTTCGCTGCACCTGCCGCTGGAGCGCAATGGACGGTCTGATCCGATCGGGGAGACAGTCGCCTGGGTCGGCGCGCTGCGCGAGAGCGGCCTGGCCGTGACGACCATGTACGTCAGTCACCTGCACCGCGACGAACTGGATGTGCTGGCGCAGACCTGCCCGGGAGTGCGGTTCCGGCCGCGGATCGGCACCGAGCTGTGGCTGGGCGACGCGGCTGCGGTCCAGGCGCGCGCGACGGTGCTCGAAGCCTTTCCGGTGGCTCGGGGCGAGCGGGTCGGCTACCGGCAGAGCCGGTCCAGGCAGAGCGGCTGGGTGCTGGTGGTCAGCGGCGGGACGGTCCAGGGCGTGGGCCTGGAAGCGCCGCGGACCATGCACGGACTGCTTCCGCGGATCAAGGAGCTGGCCCGGTCCGGGCTGGCCACGGCGAACCGGACCCGCTCCCCCTTCCTCTGGCAGGGCCGAAAGCAGTGGTTCGCCGAGCCGCCGCACATGCTGGTCTCGATGCTCTATCTGCCCCGGCAGTACCAGCCGCCGGAGCCTGGCGCGGAGATCCCGGCCGAACTGCGCCATACCTCGACGCATTTCGACCAGGTGGTCATCCGTTAGTCGGCGGTTGGTGTGGACTGTGTTTCCTCGGTAGCCCCGGCTGGCTCAGCCACTTCAGCCGTCGTGCTCTGCTCGGCGGTCGCGACTGCTTCGCCGGGGACCGGCTCCTCCAACGGGTAGAGGTAGCGGTCGGAGAAGCCGTAGGCGTCCTCGGCCCCGTCCAGCACCCCGCCCGCGGGATCGTCATAACCGCTGACCCGGACCGGGTCGCGGCGCGGGTCGAGTATGTCCCGGATCACCTGGACCACCATGAAGATGGTGCCGGCCATGTGGATCAGGATGGCGATCTCGTAGCCGGTCTCCGGCAGTCCGCGGTTGGAGCCGCTGACGGTGACCAGGTAGAGCCAGATGGCGCCGAAGTAGATCACCTCGCAGCCCTGCCAGATCAGGAAGTCGCGCCAGCGCGGCCGGGCCAGCGCGGCCAGCGGGATGAGCCAGAGCACGTACTGCGGCGAGTAGACCTTGTTGAACAGGATGAACGCGGCCGCGACGAGGAACGCCACTTGGGCGATCCGCGGCCGATACCTGGCCAGCCAGGTCAGTAGCCCGACGCCGACGCAGGAGAGGGCCAGCAGGACCGTGTAGATCACGTCGAGCGAGTTCGGCGAGAAGGTCAGGTGCAGCGGGCTGTACTCAAGGAACAGCCAGAGCGACCCCCAGTCGGCGCTGCGGTTCTCGTTGAACGTGAAGAAGTAGCTCCAGCTGGTGAAATGCCAGAACATGAAGGGCACGTTGACCACCGCCCAGGCGGCCACGGCGCCCAGTGCGCACAGCCCCCACTCGCGCATCTTCCCGGCCCGCCAGCACACCAGGATCAGCGCGACGAGCAACAGCGCCGGGTAGAGCTTGGCCGCCGTCCCCAGGCCGATGAAGACTCCGGCCAGGGCCGGTTTCCGTCTGGCCCAGGCGAGCATGCCGACCATGGCCAGGCCCACCGCGATCAGGTCCCAGTTGATGGTGCCGGTGAGCAGGAGGCCGGGCGCCAGGGCGAAGAGGGCGGCGTCCCAGGGGCGCGGCCCGGCCAGGCCCGCGACCGCCAGCACGGCGATCGCGGCGAAGGCGAGCAGCAGCCAGGTGGTGAAGACGTAGAACCAGCGGCTCTGGTTCTTGGCGCCGCCGTCCACATGGTGCGCCAGCAGCGCGGCGGTCTCTATCGCGGCCCCGGTCAGCACCGGGTATTCCAGGTAGCCGGTGGTCGAGTTGTAGGCGGTCAGCCCGCTGGCGAAGCCGTGGGTCTGGTACAGGTAGGGGATGTCGCTGTAACACATGTGCGTGTACTGCTGATTGCCCCCACCGTCCCAGGCCGAATCGAAGCAGGGAGAGCGGACTCCGATACCGACGGCGGTGGACAGGAGCGTCATCAGGAGCAGTAGGAAGGCGATGGTGGCCCTGCTCTTGGGGAGCCTGGCCCGCTTTCCGATCACCCCGCCGAAGCCGTCCGCGGCGAGGTTGACGACCGGGTCGTCGAGAGTCGCCGCGGTGATCCGGAGCGCCGGCGCGGGCACCCGGAGCGGGCTCTGAGCCGGAGTCGCTGTCTCATCAGTCGTATCGGTACTGACCGTCATGCGCACACAGTACAGACATAAGCTGAGCCCGGCACCGCTGGATAGCGGTTACCGGGCTCAGCTTGGGCTGTTCTTAAGATGCCGGACAGTCGCTAATCGTCTCCGGTACCCAAGCCCCCATGTTTTGTCGACGTGGCGCTCGGCGTCGCAGTCGCGGTCTCGGTCGGCGGTGTGGACGGCGGGTTGGTCGGGCTATCTGTGTCGCAGGGCTGGGTGTCGCCGAGGAAGCCGCTGTCGGTCGCGCAGTCCGTGGCCGTGTTCACCGGCGTCGGGGTCGCCGAGGGGGTCGGCGTCGCGGTCGGCGTCGGCGTGGCCGTCGGGCTGTTCATGATGCTCGCCGTGGGGTCCGGCGCCGGCGGGGTGAACGCCGGGTCGCCGCCGAACGGCGTCGTCTGCATCGACTTCATGAACGCGGACCAGATCGACAGCGGGTACTGCGCGCCATAGGTGGCGCCCTCGCCGTCGATGTTGTCCACCGGGAACTCGACCGCCTTGCCGGTCGAGTCCGGCACCCAGCGTGAAAGGTCCACGGCCACCTCAAGGTTCGAGGTGAATCCGTTGAACCAGACGGCCGCGGTGGTGAAGGTGCTCCGGTTCAGGTACTTCATGTCCGGTTGCAGGTTCGCCGAGTCGGCGTCGATGCCGGTGAAGTCCATCGTGGCCGTACCGGTCTTGCCCGCGATGTTCTGCAGACCGCTCTGGGTGGTCGCGCAGTCCTCAGGGGTGCCGCACGCGGTGGCGCCCGGGTCGTGGGTGACGTGGGTGAGGGTGCTGGTCACCGTTTCGGCCACGTTCGCCGTGACCGGCTGGGTCGGCTGGACAGCGGGCGTCCAGATCCCCCCGCCGGGCAGGATGATCTTCTGCACCTCGACCAGCGGGTACTCCGAGCCGTTGTCCGCGAAGGTGCTGTACGCGTCGGCCATGCGGGCCGGCGAGACGGACGAGATGCCCAGGGTCAGACCCGAACTGTCGTTGAGGTTCTGCGCATTGGAGTCGTTGATTCCCATGCTGTTGACCATGGACAGCACCCGGCTCGGCCCGACCTCCTGCTCGGTCCGGACGAACGCGGTGTTGATCGAGTCGGCGGTGGCCTCGTCGAAGCTCACTCGCGGTGGAGAGATGCCATCGTTATGAACAACTGAATATGAACCTGTTTTGATAATGGCCGCGTCGTTGGGATCGCTCTGATCGGGCCATGGATTGGTCCCGTCCATGTAACTGTTCTGGGAATAGCCTTCGGAATAGGCCGTGGCCAGGGTGAACGCCTTGAACGTGGACCCTGGTTGGACCTGGCGTTGAGTGGCGTTGTTCTCCTCTGTCGAGCCTCCGTAGAAAGCGACCAGGTCGCCGTTCTTCGGATTGACCGCGGCGAGCCCCGGATACAGGTTCTGGTCGTACCAGTTGGTGCTGCCCGCCACCTTGTTCAGCAGTTCCTTCTGCACCGCCTGCGCGGCCAGGCCCATGTCCTGCTGATTGAACGTGGTGACGACGGTGTACCCGCCGTTGTAGACCTCGTCGGCCGTCGGCGTATTGGAGCCCGGGTGCGCCGCGGCCCACTGGTCCAACCAACTGTTGACCGCGTCCTGCATCTGCAGGTCCTGGACAGTCGTACCGTTGGCCGGCTGGCTCGGCGAGGCGATGAGGGGCCACTTCGCATTGGTGGCCTGCGCCTGGGTGATGTACCCGTTGTCGGCCATCTGCCCGAGGACATAATGCCAACGACTCACCAGCGCCTGCGCGTCGTCAGTGTCCGGATCGTCCAGCCGATAACCCTCGGTGAACGTCGACGGCGCGTTGACCAGGGACGCGAGCAGCGCGGCATCAGCCGGGTCGGTGATCTGGGACAGGGGTTTGTTGAGCCACAGCTGTGCCGCGGCGTCGACTCCGGAGGCGTTGCGGCCGAAGTCCACCGTGTTCAGATAGTGCTCCAGCACCCAGTCCTTGGACTCGGACCGGCCGATCTTCAGCGATATGAAGATCTCGTCGAGTTTCCGGGAGAAGGTCTGGTTGTCCGTGAGGAACGCGTTCTTCACGTACTGCTGGGTGAGGGTCGAGCCACCCTGCAGCGGCTTTCCTTCCGCGTCGTTGATGACGGACCGGATGATGCCGGTGTAGGACACGCCGGGGTCGGTCCAGAAGGTCTTGTTCTCGGCCGAGACGATCGCGTCCTGCATCATCGGCGGCACCTGGTCGAGGCCGACCTCGATCCGGGTGGTCTGGCCGGTGGAGGCGAACTGGGTGCTCGCGTCGTTGTACTGGAAGATCGACGCCTGCGCCAGCACCGGGTTCTGCGGTATCTGCACGGAGAAGTACTCGAAGGCGACCAGCCCGATCAGCATGAAGAAGCCGCCGAGCATGAACGAGCTGACCTGCTTGATCGAGGGGGTCCAGTGCCGCCAGCCGACCTTGCCGGTCCGGGGGTAGTCGAAGTACCGGTGGTAGCCGGTCTTCTTGGCCGGACGCCCGCCCGGGCCGCGTCCGGCGGGACCGGCCCCGGGCCGGCTGGCTCCGTTGCGGGTGGAGCGCCCGTCCAGCGGGCTGCGCTCGTACCGGGCCGAGCGCTCCTGGCTGGCCGGGTCGGCATTGGCCTTGGCCCGCGCGGCCTGGCGCTCTTCGAGCCGGGTGCGCCGGGGCGGAGGCAGACTGGTGCTGTAGCCGCCTTCGTAGTCTGGGTCCTCGGGCTGGTCCACCGTGGGCATCCGGCGGGTGCCGCCGCCACCGGCCCCCGGGACGACCTCGCCGCGGATGGGCTGCTGCGGTCCCCGCCGGCCGCCGCCGTTGCCGTTGTTGTACGAGTCCACCGGTCGGTCGTACCGGGGCGAACTGCCGTAGTCAGGGGTGTTGCCGTAACCGGGCGCGCCGCCACGGCCGGGAGGGTTGCCGTAGTCGGGGGTGCTTCCGTAACTGGGCGGAGGAGTGCCGTAGCCGCGGGAATTCGGCGGACCCTGGGGAGGGGGCGGGGGCGGGGACTGCGGAGGACGAGGGGCCGAACCGTAGCCGCGATTGCCCGAGTGGGCCCCGCCGCTGTGCTGCGGACCCTGCTGCTGAGGTCCGGGCTGTCCGTATCCCCGGGTGCCTCCACCTGGGCCCGGCTGCCCGTACCCGCGCGGCCGCCCGTCGTCCTGGTAGTCGTCGTCGGTACCGTCGCCGCGGCTGTACTGGTGATTGTCACCCATCGTCGCGTCCACTCCCTATTCCGGCTGATCATCACTTGTCGCTGTCTGCTGCGATGGCTTTCCACTGCCGACAGCTGCGCGCACCCGGGGAAAGACGGCTTCCCGTCGAGGCGCGGTTGCAACAACCCGCTCGCGCGGGGCTGAGTAGCAGAGTACGCGGCCAACCTTCGGATCACGTGAAGGGGTGGTGGATTTAGCGAGTGGTGGGCGGATAGGTCCGTCTTGTCTTATTAACCGGGGAGCAGTCCCGCGGACATCGTCCGGCCACTGTGACAGGAGGGGACTTGCCAGTTGGCCCATCGCCCATCTATCGTTTAGATGTATCGAGCCGATACATCGACTCGATGGGTCTGACTGCTATGGACACGTACCGTACCGTGTGCGTTCATCCAATGGAAGACCGGGTTAGGTCTGGCGGAATCCGGCTCACGCCGGTACGCCCGTGCGACATGGATCGTGGCAAGGAAGGAGGGCCGTGGTGGCGAAGCGCTCCGGTGTGCTTGAGTTCGCTGTACTCGGCCTTCTGCACGAATCCCCGATGCATGGCTACGAGCTGCGCAAACGACTCAACGTCCTGCTCGGCTCGTTTCGTGCCTTCTCCTACGGATCGCTCTACCCGTGCCTCAAGGAACTGGTCATCCGCGGTTGGCTGACCGAGGACCGGCCGGCCAGCGAGTACGGGTTGGAGACCTCCCGGCGTTCGAAGATCGTCTACAAGCTGACCGTCCCCGGCGAAGAGGGCTTCCAACGGCTGCTCTCCGACGCCGGACCCTCGGCTTGGGAGGACGAGAACTTCGGTGTGCACTTCGCCTTCTTCGGCCGGACCGACGCGGCGATCCGCCTGCGGATCCTCGAGGGCCGGCGGTCCCGGCTCGAAGAACGCCTTGATCTGTTCCGTCAGTCCGTCACCCGGACCAGGGAACGGCTCGACGGCTACACGCTGGAACTTCAGCGACATGGTCTGGAGTCGGTGGAACGCGAGGTCAGATGGCTCAACGAGCTCATCAAGACCGAGCACGAGCAGCAGACGAGCGTGGAGCCGGAACCTCTCGGCGCGGCCGTTTTCGAGCCGCCCCGCCTCGAGGCTTCACAGAAGAGTCCGCCTGTGACCTAGACCGATTCGGACCCTGACGTCCGAGTCATCCCCGCGCGGAACGGCTACCGCATGTAGCGAATCCGCTTTGTGTCCCCCCAACGATCCAGTCAGGGCGCGAACGACAACCCGCCCATCCGCGATCGATTATTAAAAGGAGTAATCACCAAATGGGTTCGGTTCGCGTAGCAATCGTAGGCGTCGGCAACTGCGCCTCCTCTCTGGTCCAAGGCATCGAGTACTACAAGGACGCCGACCCGAGCGTCCGGGTGCCCGGTCTGATGCACGTCCAGTTCGGCGACTACCACGTCCGCGACATCGAGTTCGTCGCCGCGTTCGACGTGGACGCCAAGAAGGTCGGCCAGGACCTGGCGCACGCCATTCACGCCTCCGAGAACAACACCATCAAGATCGCCGACGTGGCGCCGACCGGTGTCCTCGTGCAGCGCGGCCACACTCTGGACGGTCTTGGCAAGTACTACCTGGAGACCATCGAGCAGTCGGACGCCGACCCGGTCGACGTCGTCCAGGCGCTCAAGGACGCCCAGGCCGACGTGCTGATCTGCTACCTGCCGGTCGGTTCCGAGCAGGCCGCCAAGTTCTACGCCCAGTGCGCCATCGACGCCAAGGTCGCCTTCGTCAACGCCCTCCCGGTCTTCATCGCCGGCACCAAGGAGTGGGCGGACAAGTTCACCGCCGCCGGCGTCCCGATCATCGGCGACGACATCAAGTCCCAGGTCGGCGCCACCATCACGCACCGCGTGCTGGCGAAGCTGTTCGAAGACCGCGGCGTGATCCTGGACCGAACCCTGCAGCTGAACGTCGGCGGCAACATGGACTTCATGAACATGCTCGAGCGCGAGCGCCTGGAGTCCAAGAAGATCTCCAAGACCCAGTCCGTCACCTCCCAGCTGAAGCACGACCTGGGCAAGGGCAACGTCCACATCGGCCCGTCGGACTACGTCTCCTGGCTGGACGACCGCAAGTGGGCGTACGTGCGCCTCGAAGGCCGCGCCTTCGGCGACGTGCCGCTGAACCTGGAGTACAAGCTCGAGGTGTGGGACTCCCCCAACTCTGCCGGCGTGATCATCGACGCGGTCCGCTGCGCCAAGATCGCCCTGGACCGAGGCATCGGCGGCCCCATCCTGTCGGGTTCCTCCTACTTCATGAAGTCCCCCCCGGTCCAGTACTCCGACGACGAGGCCCGCGACTCCGTGGAGCAGTTCATCAAGGGCGAAATCGAGCGCTAGGCCGGCCGAAGGCGATCATCCGCCTGCCAACGCCAACCTGACCGTAGAAGTAGAAGCGGTGCGTCCACGTCCACAACGTGCGCGCACCGCTTTCACCTGACGAAAGGTAGACTCCGCCGCATGTCGGGCAAGGTTCTAGCAGGCGTGATAGCAGGAGCTCTGATCATCGGCGGTTACTTCTACTGGGTGGACCAGGGCAAACAGAACTACGCCGCCGTAGGCGACTGCGTCTCGTCACCCAGCCAGGGCAAACTGGTCCAAGTCGACTGCGACAGCACCGGCGCGCTCAAAGTGTTGGCCAAGTTCACCAGCGACGACTCGAACCAATGCGACAAGGTCCCCGCGACCACCAGAGCCTTTGTCGAATACCCGGTCGGCCAGACAGCCTTCGTCCTGTGCACCGGCGCAGCGAAGTGACTCGCCGCCCAAAGTGACTTGTGTCCCGCCCCGGTGCTCATGAGAGACTGGCCCCGCGCCGCGGAGTGCAAGCTCCGCGGTGGCAAGGAGAGCTCGCCTAGTGGCCGATGGCGGCGGTCTTGAAAACCGCTATGGCTGGTGACAGTCATCGTGGGTTCGAATCCCACGCTCTCCGCATCGACCTGGTGAAACGCCAGGGAAAGCCGGTCCCAGGCAGTCCTGAGACCGGCTTCTGTTGTCTCACCATGCTGGCGAATTTCTTGGGGAGTGTGCTGAGGCACAACGCGAGGACCACCAGGGTGAGGTGGATCAGTTCGGGCATGGGGGTGATCTTCTTGAAGAAGTGCGTTGTAACCTTGTGGGATGAGGGTGGGAAATCGGCAGGTAGAGCGCGGTGCCAGACGGGGCGCGCTGGTGGGGCGCTCTTCGCGGCTCTGGCAGCGGATTGCGTTTCCCGTGTTGAGCATTGGCATGACCGTGTCGGTGTGGGCCACGCGGGGATGGGTGTTTGGACTGGCGGGCGTCGTGGCGTCTGGTGGGCTGGTCATAGGCCCGGCGCTGGATCCAGGCCGTTTTGTGTCCTGGGTCAGGCGTCGGCCCTGGAGTGGTATGGCTCTGGTGATGGTGTGCTCTGACCTGCTTCTCTTCGTCTCTCTCGGGTTGCGCACGACGTGGTCAGCAAGGGCGTGCGCAGAACTCACCGCAGTGACTCTTGGCGCAATGGTGGTGGTGGGTCTCGTCGGGTTGGTGGCTGCCCGGGGTCAGGTCAAGCAAGCCGCACTGGCCCAGGCACGGTACGACCACGCCGCCGGTCCGCTACGACAGGGGCGCGAGCGTACCGGCCTGTAGGCGCGGCGCCCTACATGCGGGTGAGGGCGTGGGCGAGGCTGGTGATACGGCGCGCACTGACGGGCGGGCGTTGGAGCGTCGGATGGATCCAACTGTCGTGGCGCTATTCGATACTCGGCACGCTATTGGGGGAGCTGCGCCAGGTGCGTGGAAAGTTGGCTGTGCCGATTACTGGGGCAACCGACACGGAAGGTATGAGCCTAGTCGAGGATTTGATGAAGGTGCTGTGGGATGGACAAAGTAGCCGCCACGGCAATCTTCAGGTCACCCGGGACGAGACTGACAGCGAGGCGGTTGAGGCAGTGCATATTGCTGCGCTGCTGGTCCAGCTGTTCACCACCGGTGCGGTCACTAGGCGGTGACGTGGGTCTAGCAGCCCGTGCGGAGCAATTGTCAAATCCTGTGGATCGATGAGTTTGGTTGGACTTCCCAGGTCGGTCGGTGGAGTTGATCGTTGTACACGATGATGTCGGCGTGGTCGGTTGGGCGGGCAATGGCGAAGTAGAGCTGTTGGGCGGGGATGTAGCGGTTGCGCCAGGACCGTTCGATTTCGGCGGTGTCGGCGGTGGATCCGGCCAGCGCAGTGCCTCGGTCCCTGGCGCGATCTACCGTCTGCTCGAAGGGGACGGACACGAAGATGCGCAGGTCCCATCGGTCGATGAGTTCTGGGCGCAGGAGGAAGACGCCGTCGAAGAGCAGTACGGCGTCTGCGGGTGCGGTCGAGGCCGGTGGGGACGACGGGGCGGCGGTGTCGGTATCGAAGATCGCGCGTTGGAACCTTCGGTCTCCGCCTGGGCCTAGCGGATCGAGCAGGATCCGGCACAGCGCGGCGCGGTCGTGGGCGTCGAAATAGCAGCCTTCAGCCGAGTACCGCCCGCGCCGGTAGCGCTGCGCACGGTGGACGAGGAAGTCGTCGATGGTCGCGCGGATCACGTCGCGGCCCTGCGCGCGCAGGACGACGGCGAGCTCATCGGCCAGCGTGGTCTTGCCGGAGGCGGGTGGCCCGTCGATGGCGACCCGCAGCGGGTGTGTGGTCGTGACGGACGAGATCGCCTCGGCCAGCCGACTGATGAACTCGCCGCGGGTGCCTTGGTCTCTTGCTGCCTCCGTCACAGTGTCTCTGTATAGCACCGCTTGTCAGGCTGCGCTCGGAGCCCATGAACTGCTCCAGCGCGGGAACGAAGTCGCCGGTGGACAAGCCGTGCAGATACAGCAGCGGCAGCACCTCGGCGATCTTCGGGGTCTTACGGGCCCACGGCGGCAGGATCACCGAGGAGAACCGCTCGCGCTCCCCGGTCTCCGGATCGACCCGCCGGTCGTTCACCCGCGGCGATTTGACCTGCACCGGCCCGGCCGCGGTGGCTATCGTGCGCTCGGCGTGGAGGCCGTTGCGCACCGCCCGGCGACGGTCGGCCTCGTCGCGGGCCCCCGCCAGCTCAGCGAGATAGCCGTTGACCGCGGCCTCCAACGCGGCGGCCAGCATCCGCCGGGCACCCTCGCGCACGATCTCGTCAGCCAACCGGGCAAAGTTTGAATGATGCCGCACTGAACAATCACGCTGGGCAGACTCGCCGTCTCGCCGTAGGAGGACACACGGCACAGACCGCCCGGCTGCAAGCTCCAAGTTCTGTGGCTGGTACCGTTCGGGCGCTGTCGGGTTCGTTTCTCCTTTGCCAATGGGGGGTCGGCCAGTGTTCCTCGTTTATCGCCATGTGAACGTCAATCTGAAGGGGACTGGTCGCTTCTTCTGTCTCTACTGCGAGGCGGAGCGCAGCTATCAGCGCCGGGAATGGCGAATCACGTCAGTCACGTTTTTCGTGCCGCTGACGCGTGGCGGTGAGTTCATACTCTGTCCTGCTTGCGAAAGTGCTTACGATCTCGAATGTCTCGACGAGTCGTCCACTGCTGTGTATGACGAACTTGTGGTGGATGTGCCGGACTTGGTGATCCAAGCCGCTGTTCGAGGGCGGTCTAGGTCTAGTCGCCGGGAGAGTCTTTCGGCGCATTCTGCGGTCCGCAGGCACTGAGTGGGCTCATGTTGGTCTGTATATACCGACAGTTAAGATTCAGGCTACCCAATTCGCCCCGGTTTCCGGCATTATTTGCCTGGTGAGTAGCCTGCCGACTTCGTGCCACCCGCAAGTGGTGGCTCACCGTGGGGCATCTGCGGAGGCCCCTGAGCATACCCTCGCCGCCTATCAGGCCGCCCTCGAAGCAGGGGCCGGTGCGCTGGAGTGCGATGTGCGGCTGACCGTGGACGGGCATCTTGTCTGTGTGCACGATCGGAAGGTCGACCGTACTTCCAACGGGCGGGGCAAGGTCTCCACGCTTGAGTTGGCGAAGTTGGAGGAGCTCGACTTCGGGGCTTGGCATCGTTCTCGGGATGAGGCGCCGGATCTGGAGGACGGGCCGGGTCGCGATCGGGTGCTGACTTTGCGGCGGCTGCTGCAGTTGGTGGCCGACTATCCGCGGCCGGTGGATTTGGCCATCGAGGTCAAGCATCCCACTCGCTACGCGGGGTTGGTGGAGCGCAAGCTGGTTGAGCTGCTCGACGAGTTCGGGTGGGCGCATCCGCAGGGGGCGGGTTCGGCGCCGGTGCGGGTGATGAGTTTCTCGCGGGTCGCGGTGAAGCGGATTCATCGGCTGGCCCCCAGATTGGACACCGTCTTCCTCTTCGAGCCGATCGCCTATCGGCTCGGTGACGGGGTGCTGCCGCGGGCGGTGCCGATTGCCGGGCCGTCCATCGAGATTCTGCGTACGAGGCCTGAGGCCATTTCGCGGATGCGGCGGGCCGGGCGGCGGGTGCACGTATGGACCGTCGATACCGAGGTTGATGTCGAACTCTGTCTCAGCCTTGGTGTGGACGCGATCATCACCAACCGGCCGCGCGAGGTGCGGGCGTTGGTCGAGTCGCGCTGCGGCTCGGCGAATCACTGAGGCGAAGATCCGTAGTTTGGTGCGCGGGTGGTGCAGAATTACGGAGGAGATCGCTTCGTCAGGAGCTCCGGCGGGGTACGTGACGTTCAGTGTTTGGTGAAGTGCGCACTGTATTCCAAATGTCGGGCGATCAGTAGTCCGGCCGATTTGATTTTGGTCAAATCTCGGCAAAGGGGGCTGAACCTTCCCACCCCGTGGATACATCCGTCATCTTTGGCATAACCAGCAACTTTGCAGAGCGCACAAGTGCGGGGGCGAGCGCATTTCGGCGCACAGTCACGGCAAATGCCGCAAGAGGACCGTTGCAGTACGGTCCACTCTCGTTTCTACCATGGTAGGCACGGGCATCGCAGTCATTGTGTCCGTTCGCCGGCAAGGGAAGAGTCCGATGACCGACCGGTACCGCCAGGTCGGTTCCGGTCATAGGCGGCGGCCCGGATTTCTCCAGGGGTACCGAAAGCGAGAGGGGTCGGTGGGGGTGATCATGCCCGCGGCACGTGTTGTGCCAACCACATACACACAGTTCCTTCCACATACCTCGATCAGTGTGCGTCAAGCTCGTGCTCAGCTGGCTGCCGAACTGTGCGCGCGCGATGTGCTGAGTTCGGTGGTTGATGACGCTGTTCTCATACTTTCCGAGTTCGTCACCAATTCACTGCGGCACGCTCGGGCTCTCAGTTCCGGGAGCATCCGCGTCTTCTGGTCGTTGAGCAGCGACGGGCTGCTGCGGATAGAGGTTACTGACGGGGGCGGCACCACTTGGCCGTCCACCAAGCCCTATTCGACCTCGGTCTCCGCCTATGCAGGGCGGGGACTGGAGATAGTGGACCGGCTCGCCGACCGCTGGGGTTCCCAGCGCGAGGAGGGCGACGACGAGTACACCGTGTGGGCGGAGTTGGCGGTCCGGGCCCGGCACGCCGACCGCAGGTATCGGGAGCGGCGCAACGGGACTGCGCCGGGACTTTCCAGCGTGCGGCCGGTGGCAGACACGGATGTCCGGGAGGCCGAGAAGCCGGCCGGTGGCCCGATCGACGGGAGCGTGGCCACCCAGACCACGCCGACCTCGGGGCCGGTGCTACACCTCCTCCCGCCCTACCCCGTCTCCCGGCAGCAATAGGGCGGACGGCTGCAGGTAGCGGTCGAGCATCACCCGCATCTCCCCCAGCAGGCGGGGTACCGGGACCGGGCTGGAGGCGGCGGCCGAGACGATGAAGGCCTGCGCGGTCAGGACGATCGAATGCGCCTGGACGGCCACCGAGCCGGGCCGGATGGAGCCGTCCTGGTGGCCCGCGTCCAGACGGTTGGCCAGGAGGGTTACCGCGATCTGCTGGGTCGAACCGAAGTGATTGATCAGGTAGGGGACCAGGATTTCCGGCTCGGTGTCGATGACCTGCCGGAACAGGGGATCGGCGTGGAAGGCCTCCACACACTCCAGCACCGTGTCGACCAGGCGCTGCCGGGCGGTGCGCGGGTCGACCGGGGCGCCGGGGGGCGCCGTGGTGTGCTCCCACAGCACCCGGGCGAACTCATGGCCGAGCACCTCGCTGATCAGGGAGCCGATGTCGGCGTACCGGCGGTACAGCGTCATCCGGCTCACCCCGGCGCGCCGTGCCACGTCGTTGAGCGTCGTGTTGTGGACGCCTGAGGCCAGCACGCAGGCACGGGCGGCGTCCAGGATCTGCCGTTCGCTGTGCCGCATGGTGCGCGTCGGTTGTGTAGTCATCAAGTCCAAGAGTACGCAGGAACCTACTCTTCGGTAACTACTGCGAGGCGCCCGTTTCGGCAGCCGTTCCGGCGCTCGGGCTCACCAGGCCCGATTCGGCGTGCAGCACGCCGTCCGCGACCGGCTGATCGGCCAGGGTCAGTTCCGCGATGGCGTTGAACGCGCCGGTCCCGGTCGTGGTCGGCAGGGCCGCAGTCTCGCAGCTGGCCGAGGTGTTCCCGGCGGCGATGGTGCACTGCACCTGAACGAGGGTGCCGTCGGTCCGGGTCAGGTTCAGGGTGACCGTCCGGTCGACGGCGCTGCCGTTGGACACATAGACCTTGGCCGCGACGGTGCCGTCCGACTGCTCGACGCAGGACTGGGCCAGGACGGCGGCGCTGCCGGTGCCGGTGGAGGTGGTCGTTCCGCAGAACTCGTCGCCCAGGGGCTGGGCGGCGGTCGGGGTCGGGGTGACCGGGGCGGCGCTCTGACTGGCCGAGGCCGAGGCTCCCGACCCGGATCCGGAGCCGGTGGGATTGGCCTGCGCCGCGGCGATCGGCAGCAGCACCACGCCGATGACCGCGCCGGCGAGGGCGAGCGAGCGGATGTGGTGGGGTTCGAGGGTGGACTTGTCGGCGACGTCCGGCATTGGACGGCCCCCTTGGTTTCGCTAAGGCAGGTGAGAACGAGTTTTTGTGCTGAGAGTGCTGCGGGGCCACCGATCGCGCAGCAGCTGCCGAGACCGAACCCGTGGACGAATACGTGTTCAGATGGTCAGTGGGCTGACTGTTCTTCATAAGAAGGATCAGTGTCAAGTCGAATCTTAGTGGTCTGCCGGGTACTAAGCGCAACCGGGTTCACTCGTGTGGGCGGTGGCGCGACGCCCTAATGCGTGCAGGTTCTAGGATGCGGACTATGAGTACGAGTGACCTTGCCGTAATCGTCCCTGCTTTCGAAGAGGAGGCGCGGATCGCCGCCACGGTGCGGGCGGCCGCCACCATCGAGGGCGTCGACCTGATCGTCGTGGTGGACGACGGTTCGCGCGACCGGACCCGGCAGCTCGCTCAGGAGGCCGGGGCCGTGGTGGTGCGGCACAGCCGTAACCGCGGCAAGGCCGCCGCCATGGAGTCGGGGGCCGGCGCGGTCGCCGCGATCGAGGCCCGGGAGGGACGGGAGCGGCCACGGCTGCTGCTTTTCCTCGACGCCGACCTCGAGGAGACCGCCGGCAACGCCGCGCCGCTGGCCGTGCCGGTGCGCGAGGGCACCGCCGCGATGAGCATCGCCACCCTGCCGCCGCAGAAGCTGAGCGGCGGCGGCCACGGGTTCGTGGTCAAGCTGGCCCGCGACGGTATCCGCAGCGCGGTGGGCTTCGAGGCGCGCCAGCCGCTGTCCGGGCAGCGCTGCCTGACCCGGGAGGCCTTCGAGGCGGCCCGGCCGCTCGCCTTCGGCTTCGGCGTGGAGACCGGGCTGACGATCGACGTGCTGCGCGCCGGGCTGCCGGTGGTGGAGGTGGAGGTGGAGATCCAACACCGGGTCACCGGCACCGACTTCGCCTCCCAGCTGCACCGGGCCAAGCAGTACCGGGACGTCGCGCTGGCGCTCGGGACCCGGCGGGTGCCCGCCGCGCTGCGGCCGGAGACCTGGCGCGGCGCACGGTGAGGAACCCGGTCAGCGACTCGGCCGACGCCCCGATAGACGGTTCGGCGGGGCGGCCGGATGAGGCGATGGACGAGACGGGGGGCGAGGCGGTGAGCGAGACGGGGGGAAAGGACGACAGGCCTAAGGCCGTAGGCGCACCCGGCCGATTCGGGCCGCGAACTCGTGGCTGCCTCGGCGTGTCGCTGAGTGCCGCGGGCATCGCGCTGATCGTGGCCGCCGGGCTGCTCGGTCCGTCGGCGGCCGAGCCGGCCCTGCCGGGCAGCCGGGTCAGCCCGCCCTTCGACGTCACCGCGAATCCGGCCGCCTGGTTGGTCACCGTTCTGCTCGACCTCGCGATCGGGCTCGGCGCGGTCGGCCTCGCATTGGTCTGGACCGCTCTGCGCGACGGATGGGCCCCGCCGCTGCGACCGCTCGTTCGGGGCTCCAATCTGGCCGCGCTCGCGGTGGTTTTCGTGCCGCCGATGGGGTCGGCCGACCACCTCGTCTACGCCGCCTACGGCCGGCTGGTGACGACCGGCGGCAACCCCTATGTGGACACCGCGAAGACACTGGCCGTGCGGCACGACCCGATCGGTCTGGCGGTCCAGCCGCCGTGGACGAACACCCCGTCGGTCTACGGCCCGGTCGGGACCGCCGAGCAGGCGTTCGCCTCCTGGGTCGGCGGCGACTCGGTGCACACCACCGTGTTCATCCTCTCCCTGCTCGGCGCGCTCGCGTTCATCGCGATGGGCGCGATGCTGCGGCGGATGGGCGACCCGGCGCGGGTGACCCTGCTGTTCTCGCTCAACCCGCTGCTGCTGTTCGAGGCGGTGAACGCGGCCCACCTGGACGCCTTCGCCGCGGCCTTCGCAGTCGCCGGGCTCTTCGTGCTGCACCGGCGCCGCGACCTGCTCGGGGCCGGGATCGCCGGCGTGCTGATCGGGCTCGGCTGCGCCACCAAGCTCAACCTCGGCTTGGCCGTGCTGGCCGGGCTCTGGGGCCTGAGCGGCCCGGGGCTGCAGCACGCCCGGCGGAACTGGCGGCGCTCGGCGGCCTTCGTGGCCGCGGCGGCGATCGCCGGAGCCCTGACTTATCTGCCCTACGGCACCGTCGCGCTCACCACTGCCAGCAATTCTTCCCAGATGATCTCGCTGGGCTCGGCCTGGCGGCCGCTGTCGGGACCGTTGCAGCACGCCATCGGCGCCCCGGCCGAGAAGAATCTGATCTCCCTGCTCGGCTGGGCGCTGATGCTGCTGCTGGTGTGGCTGCTCGCCCCGGTGCTGCGGCCCGGGGGAGGCGTGGCCGCGCGGACAGGCACCGAGACGGGCCTCGGGGCCGCCGTTGGTGCCGGAGCCGAGGACCCTTCCCCCGGCCTCCTGGCGGCCCGTGCCCTGGCGCTGTTGGGGCTCGCCTGGGTGTTGGCCGCGCCCTACACCCTGCCGTGGTACGACGTGCTCGCCTGGGCCCCTCTGGTGGTCTGCCTGGCCGGCCCGGTGGACCTGCTCGCGCTGGCCCGGTTGGCGGTTCTTTCCCTGGCGTACGTGCCGGGGTTGGACGTGCCGATGCCGCCCGGGGTCACCGCGTGGGGGACCTGGATCCGGGCCGACGCCGCGCCGGTGTTCTCCATCGCGGCGATTGCCTGGTGCGTCCTGCTCGGGGTCAGGCGACGAAAGGCTGCGCGCCGGTGTCGGTAACCATCGACTTGCCCGCCGCGTGCCAGGCGAGCATCCCGCCGGACACGTTCACCGCCGCGCGGCCGGTCTGGTTCAGGTAGTCGGCCGCCTGCGCCGAGCGCCCGCCGACTTTGCAGATCACGTAGACGGGATGGTCGGCGGGGACCTCGTCGACTCGGCCGAGCAGTTCGCTCAGTGGCAGGTGGACGGCCTCGGGGGCGTGGCCGAAGGACCATTCGTCGGCCTCCCGGACGTCCAGCAGATAGGCGTCTGCGGGGACTTCGGCTACTGTCACCGAGGGGGTGCTGGGGTGGTTGGACATCGTCATCCGTTCCGTGTTTTCAAGATGATCGCCGACGGGATTCGACTCAACGCAAGGTTAAGCGAAGCTATCTTGTCGGGGTATGTATTCACCAAGTGTTCCTGTCGCCCTTGACAGTCCATCTGGTCTAGTCCATTTTTCTCTTGCCGGGCAAATATTTCTCACCGGGGCCGGCATGGGGGGTCTCGAACGCCGGGGAGGCAGGCGCCGCTGCCTCCCCGGTTCTCATTTCAGGCGGGACCGCAGAGGTCCGGACCGCCGGGCGCTGCGAAATCAGTTTTCGCCTTTCTCGGCCGAACGGGTAAATTACCCGCGTGATCGACCTTCGTGAACTCCGTGACGATCCAGACCGCGCCCGCGCCTCCCAGCGTGCCCGCGGTGAAGACCCGGCTCTGGTGGACCAGGCCCTGGCCGCCGACGAACTGCGCCGATCGTCCGGGCTCAAGTTCGACAACCTCAGGGCCGAGCAGCGCGCTCTGGGCAAGCTGATCCCCAAGGCCGCCGGCGAGGAGAAGGCCGCGCTGCTGGCCCAGGCCGGCGAGCTGGCCGCGGCGGTCAAGGCCGCCGACGCCGAGCAGGGCGAGGCCGCCGAGGCCGCGCAGCAGATCCTGCTGACCCTGTCGAACCTGGTCCTGCCCGGCGTGCCGGAGGGCGGCGAGGACGACTACGTCGTGCTGGAGGAGGTCGGCACGCCGCGCGACTTCGCCACCGAGGGCTTCGAGCCGCGCGACCACGTGGAACTCGGGCAGATCCTCGGCGCGATCGACCTGGAACGCGGCGCCAAGGTCGGCGGCGCGCGGCAGTACTACCTCACCGGGGTCGGCGCGCTGTTGGAGATCGCGCTGCTGAACCTGGCGATGGCCCAGGCGGTCGAGTACGGGTTCATCCCGATGATCACGCCCTCGCTGGTCAAGCCGGCCGCGATGCAGGGCACCGGCTTCCTGGCCCAGGCGGCGGAGAACGTCTACCACCTGGCCGAGGACGACCTCTACCTGGTCGGCACCTCCGAGGTGCCGCTCGCCGCCTACCACATGGACGAGATCCTCGACTCGTCCACGCTGCCGCTGCGCTACGCGGGCTACTCCTCGTGCTACCGCCGCGAGGCCGGGTCGTACGGCAAGGACACCCGCGGAATCATCCGGGTGCACCAGTTCGAGAAGGTCGAGATGTTCTCGTACTGCGCGCCGGAGGACGCAGACGCCGAGCACACCCGGCTGCTCGGCTGGGAGAAGGAGTTCCTGGGCAAGCTGGAGCTGCCTTTCCGGGTGATCCACACCGCAGCCGGTGACCTGGGCTCGTCGGCCGCCCGCAAGTACGACTGCGAGGCCTGGATCCCGACCCAGGGCAAGTACCGGGAACTGACCTCGACGTCGAACTGCACCGGATTCCAGGCCCGGCGGCTGGGCATCCGGCTGCGGGACAAGGACGGCGTGCGGCCGCTGGCCACCCTGAACGGCACGCTGTGCGCGATGGCCCGGACCATCGTGGCGATCCTGGAGAACCACCAGAACCCTGACGGTTCGGTCCGGGTGCCCGAGGCGCTGCGGCCTTATCTCGGCGGACGCACGGTACTGACGCAGACTGTGTCGGCGGCAACCACCGATTAGCCCTTCCGTCAAGAGTTGAGAACGGGGCGCATTGGCGCACTTTCCGGCGTACAGTGTGCGCCATGGTGCGCCATAGCTCCCGCGTAGCCGCACTCCTTGCGCGCTATGGGCTTTTTGATGTGTGCAGCTTCACACCGCTCGACACCGGTCTGCTCAACCGCTCCTTCGAAGTGCGGACCGGGTCGGGCCGGTACTTCCTGAAGAACTACCTGGATCAGAGTCCGTCTGTGATCCGGCATCAGCACACAGTCACGACCGTGCTGGCCGAGCGCGGATTGCCGGTGCTGGCACCGATAGCGGACCTCGGCGGCCGGACGCTGAACTACTGGGGGGCCAGGTCCTTCGCCCTTTACCCGTGGAGTGAGGGACGGCATCTGCCCGGACTGGAACTGAGCCTGGGTCAGTGTGCTGAGCTCGGTGCCACTCTCGGCGGCCTGCACGAGGCGCTCGCCGGCATACACGCACCCTGTGCCCAGCCCCTGTTCCAGCCGACCGTCTCGATCGAGCAGGCCCAGGCGAAGATTGACAGCCTCCTGCTTCTGATCGGCCGCCGCGGGAAGCGCGAGGGCATCGACGAGCTGGCCGAGTTCCGGCTCTATGAACGCAGGGGTCTACTACACGCCTTCGCCGACCGGCGGCCGGCATCCGGCGATCAACTCACCGTCGGATATGTGCACGGTGATTTCCACGGCCTCAACGTGTTCCACGACGAGACCGGCGCCGTGCGCACCATCGTGGACTGGGACCGGCTCGGGGTGCACCCCTACGTGGAGGAGCTCGTCCGCTCGGCGCTGATCCTGTTCGTCGACCCCCACGACGGGCATCTGGACCTGGACCGGGTGACGTCCTACGTGCACGGATACTGCGGGCGGCTGCCCTGGCTGGCCGACGAGCTGCCCACCGGCGTGCACCGGCTCTGGTGGGAGCGGCTGACGGACTTCTGGATGCTGGTCTGGCGCTACGAGCTCGATGATCCGCGCACTGACGTGCAGTTCCCCGGGGCGTCGGCCCTTGTCGTGTGGTGGACGCACCACTACGACAAGGTGCTCGACGCCTTCACCGGCGCGGCCGCCCGCGCCGGAGCGGATCAGAGGTAGGGGCCTGAGGCGTTGCCCGGCTGGTCGGACCGCTCGGGCATGTCGTTGAGGCTGCCCGGCGGCAGCGCCCGGCGGATCTGCTCCAGCTGGGCCCGGGCCGCCATCTGCTGGGCGAACAGCGCGGTCTGGATACCGTGGAAGAGCCCTTCGAGCCAGCCGACCAGCTGCGCCTGGGCGATCCGCAGCTCCGCCTCGCTCGGGATCTCGTCGTCGGCGAACGGCAGCGAGAGCCGCTCCAGCTCGGCGATCAGCTCGGGGGCCAGGCCCTGTTCGAGCTCGGCGATCGAGGACTTGTGGATGTTCTTGAGCCGGGCCCGGCTGGCCTCGTCCAGCGGCGCGGCCCGGACCTCCTCCAGCAGCTGCTTGATCATGGAGCCGATGCGCATGACCTTCGCCGGCTGCTCCACCAGCTCGGCGACGCTGGTCGGATCCTCGCCCTGGCGGCCGCTCGGGTCGTTCTCGTCGGTGCCGAGCGGAACGCCGTCGGCCCCCATCACGACAACGTGGCGGTAATCGGGATCGCCTTCGTAGTCCTGTTGCGTAGTCATGAGGCAACACTACGACCTTCCCCACCTCACATCTGAAACCGAGGGGTCAGGTGCGGGCGGCGCGGGCGGTGCGGACGACGACGAGGCGGTCGGTGAGGCGGATCCCGTCGACGTCGGGATCGTCGAAGCGCAGCAGCCGCGAGCCCCGGACCACGGCGAGCACCGGCTCCGGGCAGGCCCGCGGACTCAGCCCGACGTCGGCGCGCTCAGCCGGGCGCTCCACGATATCCATGCCCTGGCCGTAGGAGAGCAGGTCGATCACCACCTCGCCGACCTGCGGGCTGACCGTGGACACCCCCAGCAGCTGGCCGGCCGCGTCCGAGGAGATGATGACCGTGTTCGCCCCGGACTGGCGCACCAGCGGCGCGTTCTCGGCCTCTCGGACCGAGGCCACGATGGTGGCCCGCGGGTTGAGTTGCCGGGCAGTGAGGGTGGTCAGCACCGCGGTGTCGTCGCGCTGGGTGGCGATCACGATCGTGCTGGCGCGGGCGGCCTCGGCGCGGACCAGCACCTCGTTGCGGGTGCCGTCGCCGAGCACTCCGGCCAGTCCCAGGGCGTTCGCCTCGGCCAGGGCCTTCGGTTGCTCGTCGATCACCACGATCTGCTTGGCCGGGGTGCCGTGCCGCAGCAGCGTGGTCGCGGCCGAGCGCCCCTTGGTGCCGAACCCGACGATGACGGTGTGCCGGTCCATGTGGTTCCTCCAACGGGCCTGGCGCCATTCCTGGCGGGTTCGCTCGGTCAGCACCTCCAGCGTGGTGCCGACCAGGATGATCAGGAACATCACCCGCAGCGGAGTGATGACCAGCGCGTTGACCAGGCGGGCGCTCTCGGTGGCGGGCACGATGTCGCCGTAGCCGGTGGTGGAGAGGGTGACGGTGGTGTAGTACAGGCAGTCGATGAAGGTCAGCTTCGGGCCGACCGTGTCGCGGTAGCCGCTGCGGTCCAGATAGACCAGGACGACCGTGGCGGCGAGGATCGCGATGGCGGCGGCCACCCGCGTGAGCACCGAGCGCAGCGGATGGCTGCCGCGGCCGGGCAGGCGCAGCTCCGGCAGCGGGCGCAGCCGGGCCACGGCCTCTGCCTGCTGGCTCGCCCTTGCGCTACTCATGAGGTGCAGATAGCCAGTCGGGCAGCGGGGCAACCCTGGGTTACTCCAGCTGTGCCACGCCGCCTGCGGCGCGCGCCGCCTCGACCTCCTCCCAGGTGTCGCAGTCGAAGGTGGCCAGCCGGGCGGTCTCCAGCCGGGCCAGCCGCAGCCCGCGGAGCAGCCGGCGCAGGGAAAGCCCGACGATCTCGTCCGGGCCCAGCTCAGCCAGGCGGGCGAGCAGCGAGGAGCGCCGGTAGCACGCGGTGAGCCACTGCTGATGACCGGATTCGTCGACCGCGACCGCACCGTCCGATGCCTCGCCAATGGCCGTTGTCCACAGGCTGTGGACAACGGTCGCGTCGATGAAGGGAAGATCGGCGGCCAGGACGATCACGTACTCCGCGCCCTCGCAGAACGGCAGGCCGGCGGCCAGTGCCGCGGCCGGACCGGCGCCCGGCGGCTGCTCCCTGGTCCAGATCACCTCGCGGGAGACCGCGCGGATCGGACCGACCACCACGTTGCGCCGGGCCCCCGCGCAGGCGGTGAGAACCCCGTCGAGCAGGGTCCGCCCGTTGATCGGCAGCATGGGCTTGTCCACCCCGCCCAAACGGCTGGCCCCGCCGCCGGCCAGCACGATCGCATCGAACTCTGACTCCGGACCACTGCGCTCGGTCATGCCGAGCAGACTACGCCGACCGGCCCGGCGGCCTCGCTACGCGGCCATCTGCTCCTGCTCGCGGGGCTTGAGGTCGCGCTCGAAATGGATCATCGCGCCGCGGGCCGGGTGGTTGCGGATGTCCACCCGGTCGCACAGAGCCTCGATCAGTATCAGCCCACGACCGCCCTCGGGCGTCTCGGCGACCGGCACCACCGGGGGGTTCGGCGCGCAGCCGCGCAGACCGGTGTGCTCGGCCAGCCGGTGCGGCGCGAAGCCGACCCCGTTGTCCACCACGTCCACCCAGCAGCGGTCGTCGCTGATCCCCGCCGCCACCCAGTAGCCCTCGGCCCGGCCGGCGTGTTCGATCACGTTCGCGCAGGCCTCGGTGAGCGCGACCCCCAAGTCGAAGCTGACCTCCGGGTCCATGCCGACCAGGGAGGCGGTGTCCCGCAACATTCTGCGTGCCTTGACTACGCTCTCTACTTCACGAGGTAACAGCAGCGTCCAGTTGACGTCCATAGCCCATCACCTTCCAGGTCGAAGGGTACGCAACTAGGTATTACCGTCCATTTGGCTGACTAAGCCAGTGGAAACAGTGAGAAACGACACCATTTCATGACTCTTTCATTCAATTGGGTCAACCCACCCCGCTGGATTTGCGCGATCTGCGGTATGGCAGCATCGGTTGGCATGAGACGAGTCGCACTGAAACGGCGTACCGGCGGTGGCGGCGGCGCACCCGGGCCGCGGCGGCTGCTCCTGCTCGCGGCTGGCTCCGCCACGGCGCTGCTCGTGGCCGCGTGCAGCTCCGGTACGGGCACGCCTGCGGCCGCTGCTCCGTTGGCGAAGATCCAGTACAGCAACAACTCGCTGTTCTCCGGCGCGGTACTGGAGCAGCCCTACTCGCTGCCGACCGAGACCTTCATCAACACCGAGGGCGTGAGCACCACCCTCAAGGTCCCGGCCAAGGGCGATCTGACCCTGGTCTTCTACGGGTTCACGCACTGCGGCGACGACTGCCCGACCACCATGGCCGACATCGAGGCGGCCCTGCGCGGCATGCCCGCGGCCGAGCAGTCCCGGATCACGATGGACTTCATGACCACCGACCCGTGGCGCGACACCGGCCCGGTCATGCGCGCCTGGCTCAACCAGTACAACACCGCGTTCCAGGGGTACACCGCAGCCAGCTGGAACACCCTGCACGCCTCCGCCGTCTCGCTGGGCGTGGACATGGAGAAGCCGGCCTCGTTCGCCGGCGACTACCAGGTCACGCACGGTCTGCAGGTGCTCGGCTTCACCTCCGACGGCAAAGCCCACATCGAGTGGCTGGTGGAGACCATCCAGGTCGACCAGCTGCGCAGCGACTTCGAGCTGATCCTCAAGGGCACCCCCATCCAATAGGGCTTGCCTCGAAGAGGGTGCCGCCATCTGGGCGGTGACAGTGGCTGCTCGGCCATCCCAGTACGGTGGTTCCCATGGCTCTCGAACCAACAACCAGCCCAGATCCGCGGACAGACCCGGCAACCGGCCCGGCGGCCCCGGCCCGCCGGTACGCCTACCTCGGCCCCGAGGGCACCTTCACCGAGGCCGCTCTGCTCAGCCTGCCGGAG